>LGOV01005064.1_pt2 | contig 14432 bp, 18 predicted proteins | sample 469881 | NCBI WGS metagenome assembly LGOV01 (sample SAMN03857199, study PRJNA290197) | marine sediment metagenome | biome: marine cold seep biome; feature: cold seep; material: marine sediment; isolation source: sample #5579, elevator 3A push core 41 containing 12 cm of sediment... ...
AACTTCCCGATGGCTTTGATGTCGGTGAAGTGAAGGCGGTGCATTGGCGCACCCCATCACCGGGAGCCAGCATCTTAAGCAGTGACTATTTGGTTCCACTCACCGATCAAGATCGTGAGGCACTGCAACTCAAGATCGATCAATTTTTAGCAGCACAGCGGGTTGAACATCTGCGCCACAAGGGTGAAAAAGTCACCACCATCGATCTACGTGGTGACGTGCAAGACTTACAACTCAGCGAGCAAGGGCTGAAGATGACGTTGACCAAGGGCAGCCCGATTGCCGTGGCCTCCCATCTATTAACTCTCGATGCCGACACGGTTCGAACTTTGGGAATTTGTAAAACCGATGTATCGTTAAAAGAGTTACCCGAAACCTACGAAGATTAACGACGGGGCGATCCCGATAAAGGAGTTCCATTATGGCCAAAAAACTGGTCATCAATAAAACGGCACACGAAACACGCATTGCGCTACAGGAAAACGGCCACATCGCCGAACTGTACATCGAGCGCACTCGCGAACTCGGCATTGTCGGCAACATCTATAAGGGCAAGGTCATTCGGGTATTGCCCGGCATGCAGGCCGCCTTTGTCGATATCGGCCTTGAAAAAGCGGGATTTCTCTACGTTGCCGATGTGATCGATCAGATGGAAGCTGTCGTTGACTATGTCGATGGCCGCAGCACCAGCGCCGACCCCAATGCAGAAATCAACGAAGAACCACCGCCGCTGCCGCCCATCGAAGACCTCCTCCAAGAGGGACAGATTATTCTGGCCCAAATTGCCAAAGAACCGCTCGGCACCAAAGGGGCGCGCATCACCTCAAACATTTCGCTACCCGGGCGGCATCTCGTTTATATGCCCACCATCGACCATATCGGCATTTCACGGCGGATCGAAAATGAGGAGGAAAAAGAGCGCTTACGGGCGACGGTAGAGAGCATTCGCAAACCGGGCAGCGGTTTTATTGTCCGCACCGCCGCCGAAGGCAAGAGCGAAGAGGACCTCAAAGCCGACATGCTCTACCTTGCTGAGCTGTGGAACGATATTGATGCGCGGCAAAATGATATTGGCGCACCGGCTCTCATCCACTCGGATCTCGATGTGACCAGCAAAGTGCTGCGCGATATTTTGACCGAAGACATTGGTCATATTGTTGTTGATTCAGCCGTTGAACACGATAAAATCGTCAAATTTCTCAGCACCTATATGCCGAAACTCAAGTGCAACATTGAGCTATACAATAAAAAAGAAGCACTATTCGATTCCCTTGGCCTCGAAATTGAGATTTCTCGCGCCCTCGGCAGCAAAGTGTGGCTCAAGAGTGGCGGCTATATCGTTATCGAACAGACCGAAGCCCTCACCGCAGTCGATGTCAACACCGGTCGCTTTGTCGGCAAACGCAACCTTGAGGATACGATCCACAAAACCAACCTTGAGGCGGTGAAAGAGGTCGCCTATCAACTACGATTGCGCAATATCGGCGGTCTCATTATCATCGACTTTATCGATATGGAAAAAGAGCTGCATCGTGAGCAAGTTCACGCCATGCTTGAAGAGGCGCTGAAGAACGATAAGAGTAAAACCAATATCCTTAAGATTTCAGAACTCGGCCTAGTGGAGATGACTCGTAAGCGGGTTCGCGAAAGCTTGGGCCGCACCCTGTGTGAACCGTGTCCTTATTGCGACGGTAGCGGTTACGTTAAGAGCCGCACCACCATGGTGTTTGAAATTTCCCGTAAGCTTAAACGCGAGATTCAATCTCTGCCGGGTTACCGGGTCAACCTTCAGGTTCATCCAGATGTTGCGTCACTGCTGTACGATGAAGAGAGCGGTGTGATCGAAGAGATCGAAAAACACTTTGAAAAGCAGATCACCATCATCGTTAGGCCTAATTTTCACCTTGAGCAATTTGAGATCGGCGAAGGTTAACATGGAAAGTAAGCCATTCGATACCGTCGGCACCTCAACGGAGGCTATCCTCGAAAGCATCTGCGATGGTGTTTTTACCGTTGATAGCGAATGGCGCATCACCTCCTTCAACCGCGCTGCCGAGCAGATCACTGGCACCAGCCGTGAACAGGCGATTGGCCAACGCTGCTCTGAAGTATTCCGTTCGAGCATGTGTGAAGCTAACTGCGCGCTGCGCCAAACCCTTGAAAGCGGTCAACCGATCATCAACCGTTCGGGCTATATCATCACGGCTGCGGGCCAACGGGTTCCCATCAGTATCTCCACAGCGGTGCTACGCGACAAAGACGGCACAATCATCGGTGGTGCTGAAACGTTTCGTGATTTAAGTGAGGTCGAAGCGTTACGCAAGCAACTCAATGAACGCTACCAACTCGGCGACCTGATTAGCCATAGTCCGGCTATGCACGACATTTTCAACCTGATTACGGCGGTTGCTTCGAGCAGCGATACCACGGTTCTCATTCAGGGCGAAACAGGGACAGGCAAAGAGCTGGTGGCTAAGGCGATCCACAACTTAAGCTCGCGAGCGTTAGAGCCTTTTATCGCCCTAAACTGCGGTGCCCTACCCGATAACTTGCTTGAATCGGAACTTTTTGGTCACAAAAAAGGGGCGTTCACTGGCGCGTCCACGGACAAGCCGGGCCGTTTTTCCTTAGCGGGAAAAGGGACCCTTTTTCTCGATGAGATTGGTGAGATCAGCAGCGCGTTGCAAGTGCGACTGCTGCGTGTATTGCAAGAACACAGCTACGAACCGCTGGGTGCCACCAAGGCGCAAAAAAGCCACGCCAGAATCATTGCGGCTACCAATCGTAATCTCAGCGAGATGGTCAAAGCGGGAACGTTTCGCCAAGACCTATTCTATCGAATTCAAGTGGTACAGATCGACCTGCCCCCTCTGCGGGAGCGGATGGAAGATATCACCCTGCTGACCGAGCATTTCATCAGCCACTTCAATCAATTACTCAACAAACAGATCACCAGCATCAGCCCTGAAGCGATGGCATGCCTCGTTGCGCATGATTGGCCGGGCAATGTACGTGAGTTGGAAAATATTATTGAACGCGCCTTTGTTATCTGCCCTGATTCCGTTATCGCCAGACGCCACCTCCCCGTGGCCCTACAGTCCACTATCCCGCTTGATGAACCGCTTCTCGACATGCAAACCCACCGCGACAGTCACGAACGGCAACTGATCATCAACGCCTTGGAACGCAACCACTACAACCGCACCGCTGCGGCGCGTGAACTCAACATTCACAAAACCACCCTCTACCGCAAAATCAACGCCCTTGCCATCCCTCTTCCTGACACGGATGGCCGCCGCAAACCGTAGCACAAACGCTACCAAGCAACGACTAACCGTCGCACTCCCGCTACACTCCCCAGCACCAACGCCATACCCTCACATAAACTAACTCCTTAAACAACAGCAACTTACCTCTGACTTCAAGGCATGGCACACTGATTGCTATCTGATTACTACTATCCACATTGAAACGCGGGGAGTCGCCCTGCAACCGAAGCATCACACACGTTGATGAAACGAAAGCAGCGCAATGAAAGCAGCCTTCACTATTTGGGACGGAAGAATCGCCCCAGTATTTGATGTCGCCGGTCAGATCATCATGATCCAGCGCTCAGATCCGCACGGCTCACAGCAGTGCACCTGTTTGCCCGCGGGATCAGCAACCGAGAAAATAGAGTTTCTCCATCAACACCAGATTGATGTTTTAGTGTGTGGAGCAATGACCCAATCAACACAACGTGCTGCCGAGGCACATGGGATAGAGGTCTTGCCCTTTATTGCGGGCTGTCATCAACAGGTCATGGAGTGTTGGCTTAATGACCAACCCTTTGAACAACACTTTATCATGCCAGGCTGCAACAACCGCTGTCGCCAAACACGACAGCGCTGTCGCCGTGGACGAGGTAAAACCAATCACTTTAAACAAGGAGAATTATAAGATGCCAAACAACGATAGAACAGGCCCAAGCGGAATGGGATCCCAAACAGGACGTGGCGCAGGATTATGTAACGGCGCTTCGAATAACGTAGCTAACAACAACGGACAAGGACAACGTTTAGGTCGCCGTCAAGGGATGGGTCGCTGCCAAGGCGGACAAAAAGGACAAAGAGCAAGCGGTGGTCCATTCAGAGGCATTCAACAACTAGACAACAATCCCGCACCCTCTGATTTGGGGTTACAACAGCAGATCAAAGATCTGCAAAAGCAAGTAGAAACTCTAAGCAATACATTGGTCAAATAAATACTAAACCACCCCGTCGTCACAGATTGATGGCGACGGGGAAATCATTTAAACAGGAAGCCACCATAATGAAAATTGCATTGACCACCACAGGTGACACCCTTGATGCCGATCTCGACCCACGTTTTGGCCGGGCGAGTCGGTTCTTGATTTACGATAGTGAACTAAAAAATTGGGTTACCATTGATAACAGCCAAAACCTCAACGCTGCTCAGGGTGCAGGAATTCAAGCGGCAACAACCCTATGCAAAACTGGCGCAACTGTGCTGATAACAGGACACTGCGGACCGAAAGCCTTTAAGGTTCTGACTGCGGCAGGGGTAACAATTTATCCCTGTAAAGCAAAGACTGTTGCTGAGGCATTAGCACAATTCAACAATAATGAATTATGCGAAACAAACGAAGCAACCAACGAAGGACACTGGATTTAACCATGAAACTGTCCACCCCGCAAACCACCGTTCAACCCATGAAACTCGCCATCGCATCGGGCAAGGGTGGCACAGGAAAAACAACGCTAGCGGTTGCTCTCGCTCAAGCGTGTTTAGGTCCTGTCCATCTGCTAGATTGCGACGTTGAAGAACCGAACAGTCACCTGTTTCTCACGCCTCACTTTGGCAAGAAACAGGCGGTGACTGTCGCTGTGCCACAGATTAACGAATCGCTGTGTAACCACTGTGGCCAATGCGCTGACTTTTGCCAATTTAACGCCATTGTCGCCCTGCCAAAACAGACGATGATTTTTTCGGAGTTGTGTCATAGTTGTGGTGGCTGTGTCCAGATCTGCCCAACTTCGGCCCTGACTGAAACAGATAAAAAAGTTGGCACCATTGAACGCGGCCAATGCGATCACATTACGCTGATTAAAGGAACCATGGATGTCGGCCAAGCGATGTCGCCTCCCGTTATTCGGGCGGTAAAAAAACAATTTGATCCGAACTATCTGACCATCGTCGATTGCCCGCCGGGAACATCGTGTCCAATGATTACCGCCGTGCGTGATGCCGACTTCGTTCTGCTGGTCACTGAGCCGACCCCTTTTGGCTTACACGATTTAACCTTGGCCGTTGAAACCCTACGCCAATTAAAACTCCCCTTTGGCGTTGTGCTCAATCGCTCTGACATTGGCGATCAAGGGGTGGTCAACTACTGCCGTCAGGAGCCGATACCGATCATGCTACAGATTCCAGATGATCGCGAAGTTGCGGTCGCATATTCGCGCGGTAAAGGCTTACTTGATGCCCTTCCACACTTAAAACCACAACTGCAACGATTGTTGAATACGATTTCCCAGCGTCAACACGGAGGGCAAAGATGAAAGAGATTGTCATCATTAGCGGCAAAGGGGGAACAGGAAAAACAAGCATCACCGCCGCATTTGCAGCTCTAGCTAATAAAAAGGCCGTTCTCGCTGATTGCGATGTCGACGCAGCGGACATGCACCTGCTTCTCGCCCCTGTTCCACGCCAAACTCACCCTTTTTTCAGTGGTCATCGCGCTGAAATTATCGCCGACAGTTGCAGCCAATGTGGCAAATGCGTACCACTGTGTCGGTTTGAAGCGATCACCAGCGAACCCAAAATTGAGATTATCCCATCGGCGTGTGAAGGCTGTGGCGTATGCGTACGCATGTGTCCAGAACATGCCATCACCTTCGATGAGCAGCGCTGCGGTGAATGGTATCAATCGGACACCCGTTTTGGTTCCCTCGTTCACGCCCGACTTGATATCGGCGCTGAAAACTCTGGAAAACTGGTCAGCCTCGTCCGTAAACAGGCGCGCAACTTAGCGATAGCGGAAGAGCTAGAATTGATTCTTGTCGATGGCCCACCAGGGATTGGCTGCCCCGTTATCGCCAGCGTTACCGGTGCCGATGCAGTGTGCATCATTACCGAACCCACCTGTTCAGGTCAGCACGACCTGCAACGACTGCTAACGCTAACCAAGCATTTTGATATCCCCACATTTTTAACTGTCAACAAGTGGGATATCAACCCTGACATGACCGCGACTATTCAACAAGAGGCGCTCATGCAAGGGGTAAAACTGTTAGGAACAATCCCTTACGACACCGAGGTGACCGCCGCGCAAGTGGCGGCACAAACCGTTATTGAACGCGACAAAAACTTTGCCGCATCAGCCATTACCGAGGTATGGAACAATCTGAATCAGTACCTTAAATTAATCGATACCACTTCTTAACAACAATGGAGAATAAAATGAAAATTGCTATCCCCACCGCTCAAGGAAAATTGGCCATGCATTTTGGTCACTGCGAAAAATTTACCCTTATCGATGTCGTCGATCAGACCATCACCACAACTGAAGAGCTTAAGGCTCCAGCTCATGAGCCAGGCCTATTACCACGCTGGTTAGGCGAAAAAGGGGTAAGCCACATTATTGCTGGCGGCATGGGACAGCGAGCACAAGAACTATTTACCAACCAAAACATTAACGTCATTATCGGTGCACCAGCTGAAGAAGCCAGCGAATTGGTAACACGCTTCCTCGCTGGCAATTTAACCACCGGGATCAATCTCTGTGACCACTGATCTTCTCGATGGAGTGCCAGAGGGAACAGGTCATGATCGCTGCCTGATGTGTGGCAGCAACAACCCGCTGTCGTTCAAACTTGATTTTGATTGTGATGAGAACAACCGTGTCAGCGCAACCTTCCAAAGTCACGTGTGGTTACAAGGCTATAGTAATATTTTACACGGTGGAATCACCAGTGCACTGCTTGATGCTGCGATGACAAACTGTTTATTCAAGCATAAGATCAAGGCGGTAACGGGCGATCTACGCATCCGGTTTTTAGCACCGATCCCATGTGACGCTCGTGTTGAACTCACAGCATTTCTCGATTCACAAACACCACCGTTATATGTTGTCAGATCGGAACTCTGTTATAATGGTCAAGTGATGGCACGAGCGAAAGCGAAATTCATGAAATTTTCTCCGCTATAAATTCACACCCATCAGGCCACAAATAGTGCACGACAATTGACCACAAGAGCACAAAAAGTTCTTGACATAACCATACCAGAACAGATAATGTACGCCGTTACGAATAGAACGAAACATTTTGAGAGCGAGGTGAAAGCACATGTATGCGGTGATTATGACCGGAGGAAAGCAGTACAAAGTATCCGAAGGTGACACATTAAAAATTGAAAAGATCGCGGGTTCAGTCGGTGAAACGATTGAAATCAACGAGGTCCTCATGGTCGGCGGAGAAGAGGTTCAAATCGGAACACCTCTATTGCCTGGCGCAAAAGTAACTGCTCGTATTGTTGAGCAGGGTAAAGACAAGAAAATAATCGTCTTTAAATCTAAGCGTCGTCAAGGGTATCGCAAGACCTATGGACACCGTCAGACCATCACTCGTCTGAAAATTACAGGCATTGAAGCTTAAGGAGGCAACTCATGGCTCACAAAAAAGCAGGCGGCAGTTCCAAGAACGGCCGCGACAGTGCTGGTAAACGCCTTGGCGTGAAACGATTCGGTGGTGAAGATGTGACCGCTGGCTCAATTCTTGTACGCCAGCGCGGTACCACCTTCCATCCTGGCAACAACGTTGGCTGCGGTAAGGATTATACCCTTTTCGCACTCATTGACGGTGTTGTTAAGTTTGAACGTAAGGACAAGAAACGGCAAAAAATTAGCATTTACGCTAACTAAGCCAACTCTTGCAGCACGAAATGAAAGGCCCGAAGTTCGTCGTTAGAACTTCGGGCCTTTCTGTGTTAAGTTTAACCCATCTAATTTTATTTTAGAATCACCCTACTTGGATACCCAGCACCATGCGATTTGTCGATCAAGTTAAAATCAATATCAAAGCAGGCGATGGCGGCAAAGGCTGCCTGTCTTTTCGTCGTGAAAAATTTATCCCTCGTGGTGGTCCCGATGGCGGCGATGGTGGCCATGGTGGCAGTGTTTATCTGCTCACCGATTCGAGCCTGACCACCCTGCTTGACTTTCGTTACAACGCTCACTATAAAGCGAGCAACGGTGTCCACGGCATGGGTAAGCACAAACACGGTAAAGTTGGTGACGATCTGGTGATCAAACTTCCCCCAGGAACCTTGGTCTACAACGCAGATACCGACGAGCTAATCGTCGACCTGACTGAAACCAATCAAAAATACAAACTGATCAGTGGCGGCATGGGTGGCCGCGGCAACGCCCGTTTTGCTACCAGCACCAACCGCGCCCCTCGTCACACGCAGCCAGGCGTTCCCGGCGAACAGATCATCTTGCGTCTCGAACTGAAACTGATTGCCGACGTTGGCCTAGTTGGCATGCCAAATGCGGGCAAATCTACCCTAATTCGTGCGGTATCATCGGCACGACCCAAGGTCGCAGATTACCCCTTTACCACCTTGGTACCCAACCTTGGTGTGGTCCGCTACGATGGTTTCAAATCCTTTGTGATGGCTGACATCCCTGGCCTCATTGAAGGTGCCAGCGAGGGCCACGGTTTAGGAACACGCTTTTTACGCCATGTGGAACGCACTGACTTCTTCCTTCATCTAGTGGATTTGACAACAGCCCCTGAGGATGATTATCTGTGCCACTTTAACACCATCAACAATGAGTTAAAGCGTCACGATGAGACCATGCTCAACAAACCACAGATTGTGGTACTGACTAAAAACGATGTCACGGAAGTTCGCGAACTCGCCGAAAAGGTGACGCCACTGTTCGAAGAGCTAGGCTATCCCGTCTTTTCTGTTTCAGCCATCACGGGTGACGGCATCAAAGAACTGGTTGACACCATTGGCTCTCGCCTTGATCAACACCGTAACACAGACGCCTAGAATTAGGACGCTCACCATGCGTAAAACCCTCATAGCACCAACAAAACGGATCGTTATTAAGGTTGGCAGTGCTGTTATAACCAACATTAACGGCCTCAATCGTCAGCGAATTGAAACGCTCGCTGAGGAGATCTGCGCCCTTCGGTGCCGTGGCTACGAAGTCATTGTCGTATCATCAGGTTCCGTTGCCGCCGGGAAAGGCGATCTGGGCATTGTCGGTCGGCCTAAATCGATCCCCCTTAAGCAGGCTGCTGCGGCTATCGGCCAAAGCCGCCTGATGCGCTGCTACCGTACTGCATTTCGTAGCCGTGATGAAAACGTCGCTCAGATTCTTCTTACCCGTGATGATCTAGCAAACCGCCGCCGCTACCTCAATGCGCGCAACACACTGATGACATTACTTGAGTACGGCGTGGTGCCCATTATCAACGAAAACGATACCGTTGTTGTCGATGAAATTCGCTTTGGCGACAACGACAACCTGTCATCCATGGTCACCAGCCTGACTGAATCGCACCTATTGGTTATCCTTTCTGATGTCGATGGCCTGTTCAATAGTGATCCACACAACAATCCCGACGCTGTTCTCATCCACGAAGTGGAACGAATTACCGAAGAGATTGAGAGCATGGCGGGACTCAGCAGTAACGACGTTGGTACTGGCGGCATGTACACCAAAGTGCGCGCAGCAAAACGTGCGACCATGAACGGCTGCGGTGCAGCGATCATCAACGGCCTCGAACCAGGCAACCTTGGCCGTTTTTTTGACGGTGAAGACATCGGCACCTACTTCATCCCCAACACCCATCCAATGGCCGCTAAAAAGCACTGGATCGCTTTCACTAAAAAGCCACGTGGCAAATTGTTCATCGACCAAGGTGGGTTTAATGCTATCGTCAGCGACGGTCGCAGCTTACTTCCCGCTGGCGTCAAAGGCGTTGAAGGCGGTTTTGATCGTGGCGACGCGGTTCGATTATGCGACAGGGACGGTAATGAGTTCGCCAAAGGGGTGATCAACTACACCCTGGCTGAGCTATTACAGATCATGGGCAAAAAAACATCCGAAATTGAGACCGTTCTCGGCTATAAATATGGTGATGAGATCATCCACCGCGACAACTTAGTTTTGACCCAGTCAGAAGACAAAGAATAACGATACTAACACACCATCCTGAGCTTAAAAGGAGATGAGCGATGAGCGTCGCACAACAGATTCAAGACCTTTCTTGTGAAGCAAAGCAGGCCGCCAACATTATGGCCAACCTATCCTCGGCAGTGAAGAACGATCTCCTCTGCCGCATGGCTGACGCCCTTGAAAGCGATGCGCCTCACCTCCAACAGGAAAACGAAAAAGACCTCAATGCGGCCCGCGCAAACGGCCTAGCTCCGGCAATGATTGACCGACTGGTCCTCAATGACGATCGCATTAAAGCGATGGCCGATGGCTTGCGTGAAGTGGCTAGCCTGCCTGATCCTGTCGGTGAAGTCACTGGCATGTGGAAACGCCCAAATGGCATACAAGTGGGTCGCATGCGTATCCCTCTCGGCGTGATCGGCATCATCTTTGAGTCACGCCCTAACGTTACTGCTGATGCCGCAGCCCTGTGTCTGAAAAGTGGCAATGCGGTTATTTTACGTGGTGGCTCCGAAGCGATCCATTCCAACTCTGCTATCGGTACCATTCTCAAAGAGCAACTCACAGCACTCGGTCTGCCATCAGGCGCATTACAAGTGATCACCACAACCGACCGCAACGCTGTCAGTGAACTGCTCAAGCGCGATGAAGAGATTGACCTCATCATCCCTCGTGGCGGTGAAAGCCTGATCCGCTTTGTCAGCGAGAACTCGCGTATCCCCGTTATCAAGCACTACAAAGGGGTTTGTCATACGTTTGTTGATGCCGATGCCGATGCCGATATGGCAAGTAATATTTGTTTAAATGCCAAGGTGCAACGTCCGGGCGTATGCAATGCGATGGAAACGCTTTTGGTTCACAAGGATATTGCTGAAACTTTTATTCCCCGCATCGCTCACGAGATGGAGCAAAACAAGGTGGAGCTACGCGGCTGCCCTGTCACCTGCTCTCTTGCGCCGTCAGCAAAACCAGCCACCGATGCAGATTGGGATGAAGAATACCTCGACCTTATTTTAGCTGTGCGCGTTGTCGACAATCTAGACCAAGCGATTGAGCATATTCGTCAACACACATCTCTGCACACCGAGGTGATTGTCACTAATAGCTACGCCAACTCACAAAAATTTGTCCGCAGCGTCAACTCAAGTGTCATCATGGTCAACGCCTCATCGCGTTTTTCTGACGGTGGCGAACTCGGTCTTGGTGCTGAAATTGGTATCTCGACGACAAAACTCCATTCATTTGGTCCAATGGGCCTTGAAGACCTCACCACGCGTAAATTTATCGTCTTCGGTGATGGGCAGGTTCGCCCCTAGGTGGCAGCAATGAGAACAGGGATCATGGGTGGCACTTTTAACCCCATCCACAACGGCCACTTAAAATGCGCGGAAGAACTGTTGTCGAGCTGTAAGCTTGATCGGGTCATTTTCATCCCAGCAGCGCAGCCACCACATAAAAACATCAGCGATATCGACCCTTTTGAGCACCGGTTTTCAATGGTCAAAAGGGCAATATTACCATATCGACATTTTGAAGTGAGTGACGTCGAAGCCCAGCGCGAGGGTAAAAGCTATACCGTTGAGACACTTGCTATCCTGCATCAGCTCTATCCCGATGATCAGTTCTATTTTCTGATCGGAATGGACTCGCTTAACACCATCCATACTTGGCACAATTACTCACAACTGTTTGAGCTATGCCACCTTGTTGTCGCTCGTCGCCCCAGAGTGAAAATGCCAGCATCAGATACGGTGCTGCCCGTTGCTATCCGTCATCAGTTCTGTTATGATTCTGAACTTAATTCATTTTGTCACAGTAGCGGACAAAAATTGATCTTTCTTGAGCAGACATTTCTTGATATCTCCTCAACTCAGATCAGAAACAATGTAGCCAACAACCTATCGGTTAGCGCACTGCTTCCCGCTACTGTTGCTGAATATATCAAAACGCACCATTTGTATGTGCGTCCAGAAAGGTAAAAACATTGGAATCAGATCGCCGCGCCCTTTTATGCGCCAAATATTGCCTCGACCGCAAAGCTCTCGACTTAAAGATCCTCTATATCTCTGAGCTTTCGGCACTAACCGATTATATCGTTTTGGCATCAGGAACATCAGATCGTCAGGTTCAAGCGATTGCAGAATCGGTACGTTTGAGCTTCAAAGAGGAATACGACCTTGCCCCCCTTGCTGTTGAAGGGATGAACGAGGGCCGCTGGGTACTCCTCGACTACGGTGATGTCATGGTTCACGTTTTTCAACAAGATGTACGAAAATTTTACGACTTAGATGGCCTGTGGATTGAAGCAACAGAGCTTGCCGTCCCTGAAGATCTCAAATAGAGGGACACGTGAAGATCACCCTCATTTGCGTCGGAAAACTCTCACTACCCTTTATCAAACAAGGGGCAGAAGAGTACCAACAACGTCTCAAACGCTTTGCACCTCTCAATATTATTGAATTGAAAGAGGAAAAAAGAGGCGGCAAGAAAGCGGATGTCAATTTTATCCGCCAAAGTGAAGCGGAACAGATACTGGCAAAAATTCCGAGCGGTTCCTACTTAATCGGCTTAGATGAGATAGGTAAACAGGCCAGTTCAGAAAAATTTGCTAAAAAAATTGAGCAACACATGAACCAAGGCACAGCTAACATCTGCCTTATCATTGGTGGGGCTTACGGACTGACCGACAAACTAAGAAAGCAATGTAACGAACTACTATCGCTATCGGAGATGACATTTACTCATCAGATGGCTCGATTATTTTTACTTGAACAGATATACCGAGGGTTCACGATCATACGCAACGAACCCTACCACAATAGGTAATAAGGGCGCAGCATAGGCTCATACTGCTAAATAAAGTTCGACGAGTGTGTCGACACCATTTTAATTTATTGGGTTTTCACCCACAGGAGGACCGTATGACTCTCATGTCATTTCTTCTCGTTGTCATCATGTTTCTGGCGTTTTTTGTTTTTTTCTCGGGAATCAACCCGCAGGAGATGACCATCTTTTTCATGCCAGACAACTCCGTCACCTATCCGGTAACAGTGATTGTTATCGGCTGCGTCCTTGTTGGCCTTTTTATCGGTTACGGTTTCCACCTGTATGGTGCAGTCAGCTTCGGCCTGCGCTCATGGTTGCGTAGTCGCTCGGAAAAGAAGAGCAAAGAGATCGACACCGTTTACCGTGATGGTGTTGGCCGCCTCCTCTCTGGCGACATTAAACGCGCTCACAGCCTGCTGCAAAAAGCCATTGATAAAAACCCCAACAAGGTCGATAGCTACATTGCTCTCGCCAGCGTGTTCAGCCAAGAGGGTGACACTCAAGGGGCAGTGACTTTGCTACGTAAAGCAAAGAGCATCAACGGCAAAAGCCTTGAGGTGCTATTTAAGCTTGCCGCCACCTACGAAACTCTCGACCAAGATGATTCGGCATGCAAAGAGTACGAAGAGATTCTTGAGCAGGAAAAAGATAACCGCAAGGCGATCCGCGCACAACGCGATCTGCACATGAAACATCAACGCTGGGAGGAAGCGCAAGAGTTACAAAAACGCCTTCTAAAAGCGGGTCTGAGCGGCAACCGCATTCAAGAAGAGAAGGGCAAAATGCTCTCTATTCGCTACGAAGTGGCCAAACAGAAAATGGCTAACGATGATAGTGATCAAGCGGTTGCAACACTCAAGCAGATCATAAAAGAGAGTCCGGATTTTGTTTCTGCTCGTGTCACCCTCGGTGATGCCTACCTGATGGCGGAAAACAATGATGAAGCCGCAAAGATTTGGCAAGAGAGTTACAACAAGTTGGGCCGCAGCGTATTTCTGTCACGCCTTGAGAACCTCTATATTCAACTTGAAGATCCAAAATCACTGCTAACCTTCTACAACGGCGCATTGTCAGAACGTTACAACGACCTCGTGTTACGCTTTTTTTATGGCAAATTGTGCTTACGCCTAGAGATGGTAGATGAAGCACTGGAACACATTTATATTGTTGAAAGTTCGGCTCCGGACTTTCCACAAATTCATCTATTACTTGCTGAAGCGCTCCGTCGACGTAATCGTATTGATGAGGCGATTGCTGAGTACCAAAAAGCGTTGGGCGTAGACAATCAACTCAGTCTTGGCTACGTGTGTGACAGCTGCGGTACAACGTCACCGGAGTGGATGAGTCGCTGCGACGATTGCGGCACATGGGGCAGCTACAGCATCGCCTTCCGCACCATGATCGAGGA
>LGOV01039114.1_pt3 | contig 14429 bp, 11 predicted proteins | sample 469881 | NCBI WGS metagenome assembly LGOV01 (sample SAMN03857199, study PRJNA290197) | marine sediment metagenome | biome: marine cold seep biome; feature: cold seep; material: marine sediment; isolation source: sample #5579, elevator 3A push core 41 containing 12 cm of sediment... ...
GCAATGTCAACGGGGTTGGAATGGAATGTGAAAGTGACTGCTAAGGATCTTCCAGAAACCATCGAGAAAATTAACGCAACCTTTGAAAGTTATTGGAATAGTCAGGATTTTGAATCTTACTACGGTGGAGATCAGCGTCGGCTAGAAGAGACTCTTCATGCTGAGAAATACCATGATTTTAACCGCCAAACCATGTATTTGGTTGATATTCGCCCCTATCCTTATCAGCAAGAAATTCTTGATCGCTTGGAAGCGGAGCGTACCATACGAAATCATTATCGCAATTTGATTGTTGCGGCCACAGGAACTGGAAAAACCGTGATTTCTGCTTTAGATTATAAACGGTTTTGTCAGCAGAATCCCAAGGGGTTGAATCGCTTATTGTTTATTGCCCACCGGGAGGAGATTCTGAGACAAAGTATGGATTGTTTTCGAAATGTTTTGCGCGATGAAAATTTTGGTGATCTTTTTGTGGGAGCTTATCAGCCGGAGCAAATTAATCATCTGTTTATGTCGATTCAAACCTTTAATTCACGCAAATTTAATGAGAGTACAACTCCCGATTTTTATGATTTTATTATTGTGGATGAGTTTCATCATGCTGCGGCTAAAACCTATCAACGGCTTTTAGAGCATTATAAACCCAAAATTTTACTCGGACTTACAGCCACTCCGGAACGTATGGATGGACAGGATATTCTGAGTTATTTTGACAATCGTATCGCTGCAGAAATCAGGCTTCCAGAAGTGATTGATCGAAAGTTATTGTCGCCTTTTCAGTATTTTGGGGTGACGGATACGATTGATTTGGACGATCTGAAATGGAGTCGTGGCGGATACGATCAAAGAGAGCTTTCTAATGTATATACCATGGATGCCTATATTGCTAATAAACGGGCAGAGATGATTATATCGGCATTGCTTAAGTATGTGACGGATATCAATGAGGTTAAGGGATTAGGATTTTGCGTATCCGTTGCGCATGTTCAATTCATGGCTGATTTTTTTAATGAAAAAGGGATCCCATCGATTGCTTTAACGGGGTTATCGTCGGATGAGGAGCGCAATACAGCGAAAGCGAAGCTTTTAAAGGGTCAGATTCGGATGATCTTTGTGGTGGATCTTTATAATGAAGGAATTGATATTCCTGAAATTAACACGGTTTTATTTTTGCGACCGACCCAAAGTTTAACCATCTTTTTACAACAATTAGGAAGAGGGTTGCGTTTATCTGAGGATAAGGAGTGCTTGACGGTCCTTGATTTTATCGGACAGGCGAATAAACGCTATAATTTTGAAGAAAAGTTCAATGCACTACTGTCAAATACGACCCGAAGTTTTGCCAATGAAGTGAAACGAGGGTTTGTAAGTGTCCCCAAGGGGTGTTATATTCAGTTGGGAAAAAAAGCAGCAAAAATAATTCTTAATAACATTTCCCAATCCTTTGGGAAAAAAGCGGGATTTATTGCTCGCATTGGCACGTTTACCGAAGATAGTGGGCAGTCGTTGAGCTTAGAAAAATTTATAAATTACTATCATTTGGATCTGAAAAGCATGTATAAGCGTGATAATTTCTCGCGTTTATGTGTGCTAGCTGGGGTAGTAAATGATTTTGAAAGTACCATAGAATTAGTTTTAACCAAGGCTTTCCCGCGAATTTGTGATATGGATTCCAGGGCTTGGATTAATTTTTTATTAGAAGCACTACCGATGATTGAGTCCAGGGAATTTGCTGAAAATGAGTGGCGCATGTTAACGATGTTTCATTACACGGTTTTCCAAAAATCCTATGAAGACTGTGGTTTTACAGATCATAAAACCGGTTTTATTCAAATAAAAAATGCTGGGGTTCTATTTGCGGAATTGCTTGCGCTTCTTCGATTAAAATTGGAACAGATTGATTTTGTCGATGAGGCGTTAGACTTAGGATATGCCTGTCCTCTTGATTTGCATTGTAAGTATACAACGGGATCAAATTTTGGTGGCGTTAGATTATGACAAGCCTGGAACGGTGCGTGAAGGGGTAAAATATCTGCGAGATAAAAAAACGGATCTGTTTTTTATTACATTAAATAAGTCGGATAAGGATTATTCCCCAACCACCATGTATCAGGATTACTCCATTAATGACTCTCTTTTTCATTGGCAAAGTCAAAGTACCACCTCGGATACATCCCCAACAGGTCAACGCTACCAAAATCATCGTAAGCAGAACGGAATGGTGATTCTCTTTGTGCGAGAATTTAGACAGGAGCAGGGTGTTACGGCTCTTTATACCTGTTTGGGCTTAGCAGATTATTTGAGTCATCAGGGTTCAAAACCAATGAGTATCACCTGGCGGCTGCACAAAGCGATTCCCGCTAAGTTTTTAAAGAAAACAAATAAGTTGGTTGTGGGATAAAGAAGACTTTGCAATTGTGAAGCCAACTAAAACGAACGACTAACAATAAATATGAAAGAGATAAAAGCCTATGATTCATACCTTTAAACCGATTTACAATGATCATTCACGGATTCTAATTCTAGGGACCTTTCCGTCGGTAAAATCGAGGGAGGGAAACTTTTATTATCAGCATCCACAAAATAGATTTTGGAAACTTATCAGTATTTTAATTGGTGTAGAAACGCCAGAAACGATTCAAGAAAAGACCGATATATTACAGGATGCAGGGGTTGCGCTTTGGGATGTGATCCATTCGTGTGATATTAAAGGGTCAAGTGATCAGTCAATTTCTAATGTAATTCCCAATAATATTAAAGGGTTATTAAATGAGACAACAATTGAAGCCATTTATGCCAATGGAGGGAAGGCATATGAACTCTATAATCGTTTTTGCTATGATAAAACCCATAAAGAAATTATAAAACTACCATCGACGAGTCCGGCTAATGCACGGTACTCTTTAGATAAACTACTAGCGGTTTGGACGAAGGAAATAATGTTAGGATAATAGGAATGCGTTTTTTATAAAAGTAGAGGGGTATATCACATCATATAATAGTGTTTTATAGTATAGCAATTGATAGTGGCTAGTCGATCAGAAAAGTGATTCAGAATGATGAGTACAAGATCGTAGCGGCGTACCTTAGGTATTGGTATTTCTGGCTCCTAGGCTAGCAATGTGTGTTTAACAGCGTTGATGACGCTAAGAGGGGAATAATAAAATGGCTAATACATTTTCTTCAAAGGCCTTAGAGGCCAATCTGACCGAGACGCGGGAAACGAATACTGAAATCCCAGAAATGCAACAGTGGTTTAGCGACTTATCGCAATCCTATTGGGGTATTCATAAACGTACCGAGGAATTTTTAATTGAGCTCAACCATAAATATCGGAACAATCAATATGTTATTGAATCGTTGCAAACCATTTGTCTGGGAGATTTATGGTTGTATCAGGGAATAGACGAGTCAGAGCGGGCTCTAAGCGTGTTGGTGGATGTTTTTCGTTTGGTTTTTCAGTCTAAATTAACGGAAAGCCAGCGAGGCTTTGTGATACAGGTTCTGCTCCGGTTTATGGATCGATTGGCAAATTTTGAAGTGTTTCCAAAAGCAATTATTAATCAGTGCATTGAGATCCTCAAAGCAGATATGGAGTTGCATAAACTAATCTATATAAAAAATTCCGGGCTTTTTAAGATTTATTTAAATAAAGTGGTAAGTGAGCCAGAATTCAAAGCTGTGATCGAAGAAATTGTGGCAAAATTACTGGATCAATGCCTTGATTACTGGGACAATACTACAATGGCGGAAGAGTGGTTCAATTCCAAGCAAAAACGCTTTCATAGTATGAATGCGCTCGAAATAAAAGCGATTGGTCATTCTTTTTTTGATCGCCTTCGGAAAGAAAGAAAACAGGCCAGCGATTGGAGTTTGCTTCAGAAGCAACTATTTTATAATGATATTGCCAATTATTTTCGCAGCTTTTCTGAAAAATTTTCGTCACATCTGGAAACGATCTATTATCTTTACTATCTCCTCCATCTGCCAGGGATGGCTTCTCTCTATGATCATCTGATATATGATATGAATCGCAATCTGAAAAACATCTTTGATGAGTTGGATGCTGAGGATATCAATGATTTTCTCAATGCTATTATGGAGGAATTTAAAGAACTTAATGAGGAACATGGCGGAACAGTGCTGGATTGCATCCTTACTCTGGGCAAAGAGATTATTGCCACAGGGGATAAAGCGACGATTGACTATTTTAGCAGAGCTCTGATCAAGCTAGGCTTTAATTACCCAGGAAAGCTTTGCCTCAATAATGACTGGCAGATTATTATCGATTCAAACCATGTAAAAAATATCCGGGTCTGGTTGGAATTGATTGAAGAAGACCCCAAGGCCATGCGGGAATTACTAGCTGCCCTGATTGTCAATTTAAAGCTTGGGGGCATCTTTATTTCAGATACGGATCTCTTTCAACGGGATATTACCAAACTTCTCAATTGTGAGATCACATCAGTTTATCGGGAAATCAAGCAACTGGCACGGATTTTCCCAGTGTATTTTCGGGAAATTGGGGCTGAGGGTGAACTGCGGGATGCTACAACCGCTATTGATGAAGCATCAAGGCGAAAAGATCGGCTGATTCATTTTATGCGGAAGCAGATTCATATTGAAAGCAATAATACCCATATTGACCTGATCAAAAAAATTATAATTTACTGGTATAACGGGAACAAGGAACCATTAAAAGAAATCATACCACTTGATATATACATGAATTTGAACAAAGAAAGCGAATGGTTTGTCAGACCTCATGAAACGATAATCAGACTTTGCAACGTCCTTAAAGCAACGCCGCAAGAACTCATGCGTCTGGATATTGAAGTCATCCGGGATACATTGCAGGGGTTTTTACCTGATGCTAGTCTGGATGTTCATCGCGTTATCGATATTTTTCATGTTTATTTTCTGCTTCTGGAAAAGTACTCCTTTGAATTTGAAGACGTTTTTGTCATGATCAGAGGCTATAGCCCTCATATTACTGGGAATTTAACAAAATTGAAACAAAGTTTGAAGCAAAACCAGAAAGAAGCATCCATCCGCCAGATTTATCAGCATATGAATCGTTTGAAGAAAATCATATTGGACCCTAATGAAAGCATCGCAATGGAAAATATTTATTACAAACGCCACATTGCCGCAGATATCCCATCCATGTACGGTGAATATGTGGAATCGAAGTTTGATGCCCTGGGGCTGATGTATCGTCTGGAACGAACGGTTACCAAGCTTATGACTCAGATTACCCAGCCCTTTAATTACGAATATATCACTGCAAAAACCTTCAGGCAAATTTACGATGTTTTGGTGTTATTCAAGGATGGTCTGGAGCTTGATGGTATTTACAATCAGGGGTTTGATTCCCATTTGGAGATGCTCAAATTTGGGCTGGCATCGCCCAGCTTTTCCATTCATCAATACATTAATATTTTTCAATTTATGGCAAATGATATCAAAAAGATGATCAGCGAATATTTTTTCGATTTTTTTGAAACGCCTATGAAAGTGATCGTTCCACAAGTTCTGGATTTAAAAGAGATAAAGACGGAGGGAGACCGTCGAAAATTCTACCTCATCAAATCAGAGAAATTTCTCAGGGATAACCTTTCGATAGCTTTTCTAGTTCAAGGCCTAGACAACTTTATCACAGATATCATCAATGGATTGAGGAATATGACGAACAATTATTCCAGTTCCTTTATTGAAAGTATGATGACCTATAATCCAGATATTACCATGAGTCTATTGACAGCAAGGACAGTTGAAATTGATAATCCAGTTTTTCTAGGAGCCAAAGCCTATTTTCTGAAGAAACTGATCACTTTTGGGTTTCACGTGCCACCGGGTTTTGTAATTACGACCGAAGTTTTTCGCCATAAGGAAACGATCGAAGGGCATCCAGATATGATGCATGAGATGGATCGAATGATTGAAAAATATATTCGATCCATTGAAGAGCTTACCGGTCAGTTTTATGGAAAAGCAGAAAACCCTTTGTTTTTTTCCATCCGTTCTGGTTCGTCCATTTCGCTTCCTGGGGCAATGAAGACATTTTTAAATGTTGGTATGAATGATGAAATTGCAGAGGCATACAGTAGCAGGGAGGGCTTTGGCTGGACTGCCTGGGATTGCTATCGCCGATTCCTCCAAAGCTGGGGAATGGCATATGGGATTGATCGGGATATTTTTGATCAGGTCATGCATGAATTTAAAGAACAATGGGGAGTGGACTTGAAAATTCAATTTACTATCGAACAAATGAAGAGCATTGCTGACAGCTATAAAATGGTTTTGAATGATTATAGTATTGAAATAGAAACGGATCCTTTTCAACAGCTAAAGCAGGCTATTTACTCGGTTTTGGACTCATGGTCTTCGGAAAGTGCGGTTTATTATCGGGATCATTTGCAGATTGCCGATGAATGGGGTACAGCAGTGATGGTTCAAAAGATGGTTTTAGGCAATCGTTCCATCAAATCTGGGACTGGGGTTGTTTTTACCAGCAGTCCTTTTAATGGTTATTCGGGGATAAACTTGTACGGGGATTTTGCCTTGTGCAGTCAGGGCGAAGATGTGGTTTCGGGCCTAGTGAATACCCTGCCTATCAGTGAGGCTCAAAGAAAACGCGATTATCGGGAGAGCAGTCTGTCGTTGGAATCAGGGTTTCCTCAAATTTATGAGGCCCTGATTGAGTATGCGAGACGTCTTATTGAAGACCATGGGTTTGTCCACCAGGAAATTGAATTCACTTTTGAATCGGAAAACCCCAATGATTTGTATATTCTTCAGACTAGAAACCAGAACCTCAAAAAACAGTCTTCTGTTTCTAGTTTCTTGCTGGCACCCTATGAAATGGAACTGGTGGGCAATGGGATTGGTATGACAAGTGAAGTACTGTCGGGATTGTTAGCGTTTGATATGGCAGATATGGAAGGGTTAAAAAGAGATCAGCCTGAAGCGAAAATTATATTGGTTAGACCAGATACGGTGCCGGATGATATTCCGTTAATCTTTGTTTGTGATGGGCTTATCACAGCTAAGGGTGGGGTCACATCCCATGCAGCGGTGACGGCAGCTGGCTTAGGCAAGGTTTGTATTGTAAAATGCAAAGGTCTGGAAGTCAATGATTACAGAAAGGAATGCACCATTAATGGGCATTACTTCAAATTGGGAGACCCCATCTCCATAGATGGCGGGCTGGGGAACATTTACAAAGGTAACTATGAGATCGGCTATATATAATGCTATTTGACTTATGAAATTATATCTTTTATACTGGAATAAGGCGATTGAATGGATTTTTCAATGGTTGTATTAGGGAAGAAGATACCAAAATTATTATATGTGATGCTGACCTTGCGGATGATTTGTATGGTGAAAATAATGAATAGACGTAGATTTGAAATTTATATTTTGATGTTCGTTAGTCCTATTACTTAGTATAAACACGAGAGGGCGTAGACCGGTTTCTTTTTATTCAATCAGTCAGAATAACCAAGCGTCATTAGTATTTTTATTCTAATGGCGCTTGGTTTATAGTTAGAATCGTGGATTGAGAGATAAGAGTTTTAATTTAAATTTAATTGCTGCCATTTATTACCAAAAATAGGCGGTGTATAGTGGATCATTTGATTGAGTAGATCAGCAGGATCAGGTGAGACCAGAACTAATTTAGTATTGGACGGGTTCATAAAGCCTTCCGTGACAATAGTTTCCATCAAGGCAAGAAATGGATCAAAGAAGTTGGAAATATTTAAGATTCCAATGGGTTTTTTATGAATGCCAATTTGGGCCCAACTGAAGGTTTCAAATAATTCTTCAAAGGTTCCAACTCCTCCGGGTATGGCAATAAAACCATCGGATAGATCGGCCATGGTTTGTTTGCGTTCGTGCATATTCTTAACTTCAATAAATTTGGTGAGGCGATTATTAATAACTTCTTTCGGGAAAAGTCCTCTGGGCATGACACCAGTAACGAGGCCATTGATATCTAACATATGATTAGCAATTTCACCCATTAGACCAGTCTTAGAACCACCGTATACTAATTCAATATTATTTACAACAAGCACAGTCCCTAATTGCTTTGTAATTTTTTTGTATTCAGGACGAATGCCAAGATTGGAACCGGAATAGACGCATATTCTTTTCATGATGAGGATCTCCTTATATTATGATTATTAAAAAGAGTAAATAGTTTACGCGTCTAAGACGAATAAAAATAAATATTCTAATAAGATATTAAAGTATAACAAATAATTCAATAAGATAGCAAGTAATTTAGAAAAAATCTTAAAGGTTTGGGTGAAGGAAATAAAGTTGGGATAATAAGGATTAGAATTTTAGAAAAGTTGAATATAAAGCATGAAATTTATTGACAGATTAAAAATAGAATGATATATTTAAGATGCTAGAGAGTATTAAATAGCAATAAAATATAAATTATAATGCAGCCATGAAAGGTTGAATTGCGAGAGCAAGGAATCTTTTTTTTGGGTGCTTTTTTTATGTAGTTTTTAGAAGATAAATAAAATCATTTAGTATACCTAAAAAATCAGATGTTTCAAATGAAAATGAGAAGATATGAGGAAAATTATGGTTCGATTTATAAGTAAAAAGTTGATTTATGCCTTGCTAGTCTTACTTGGTGTATCCCTTTTAACATTTATAATGGGGCATTTTGCACCAGGTGATCCAGTGGATACGTTACTTTCGGAAACAGAAAATCCAACGCTGGAAGAAAGAGAACAAGCCGAGGAGTGTTTGGGATTAAATAAACCTTTAACGGTTCAATATTTTGATTGGATGGATAATATTTTGAAGGGAGATTTTGGAAAATCCTATAAAACAAACCAGTCTGTTTTACATGAATTTAGCGTACGGTTACCTTTGACATTATCGTTAACTTTTGGTGCAACAGCTGTAATGTTATTGGTTGGATTTCCATTAGGAATTTTCTCAGCCCTTAAAAAGGGAAAAATACAGGATTTATGTATTTCTTTTTTTAATACGCTAACAATATCAATTCCTTCTTTTTGTTTGGGTATTTTATTAATATTATTTTTTGGAGTGAAATTAAAAGTATTACCTGTGATGGGAAGTGGAAGTTTCAAACACTTTATTTTACCCTCACTTTCTATTGGTGTGATTGCTGGTGGAGGATTAGCTCGATTAATACGAATTCAAATATTGTCAGTGATAAAAATGAATCATGTGACTGCTGCAAAGGTTTTTGGTGTGAAGCAAAGTCTGATAATAAGAAACGATATTCTTAAAAATGCAATGCCATCGATTGTAACAGAAATTGGTTTAATGATTGGAGGCCTCTTAGGTGGGTCGGCGATTATTGAAATATTATTTGCATTACCTGGTGCCGGAAGTTTTGTTATTGATGCAATTTATGGCAGAGATTATCCAGTGATTCAAGCCTATGCACTGATAATGGCATTTATTTATATACTAATTAATATGCTCATTGATTTGTGTTATGGCATTTTGATTCCTATAAAACATCTAGATGGAGATAAAAATGAAAGTAAAAAAAGTACAATTGACAATCGGGATCATCTTAGCAGTGATAATGATTATGTTAGCGATATTTGCACCGATTATCGCTCCCAATGATCCGAATAAAATTGATGTTAAAAATAGTTTTCTTGAATCCTCTGAGGAATTTCCTCTAGGGACAGATCAATTAGGACGGTGTATTTATTCGCGATTATTATTTGGGGCAAGAACATCTTTGACGGTAACGTGCTTGGTGTTAATGGTTACAATAACGATTGGAACAGTGATTGGGACAATTTCTGGTATTTTTTCTGGCAGATTAATTGACAAAATGCTCACCGCACTATGTGAAATTTTACTTGCTTTCCCAGGAATTTTATTTGCCCTTGTTGTTGCTGGAATGCTAGGTCCAGGAATATTTAATATCATGCTGGCAATTGCTTTGATCTCGTGGGCAAAGTATGCACGGGTAATACGCGGGTTGGTTATTGGTGTTAAAAATGCAGATTATATAAAAGCTGCGAGAGTATCAGGAACAAATAATTTTCATTTAATTACTTGGCATATTTTACCAAATATTAAAAATACAATTGGCACCATTATTGTGACAGATATTGGCTCAACAATTTTAACAATTTCAGGATTATCATTTATTGGATTAGGTGCACAAGCAACCGAAGCTGAATGGGGAATGATGATAAACGAGGCACGTATATATATTGATAAAGCACCTCAAATGATATTATATCCGGTTATTACGATTGTTATTTGTGTCTTAGCTTTCAATCTTATTGGGGATAGTCTTGGATCTTATGAGGAGTTAGAAGGAATTTAAAATGAATATACTAGATGTTAGAAATTTATCCATTGATTATACGATCAATACAACTACCGATACGGCTGTAAATAAGGTTAATTTTAAATTAAAAGCGGGTCAAGTTCTTGGGATTGCAGGAACAAGTGGTTCTGGAAAAAGTACTATTGCAAAAGGGATTCTTAGAATATTACCAGAAAATGCAGAGGCTTCAGGAGAGATTATTTATAATGAAAAAAATCTTTTGAATTTAAGGGAAAAAGAATTTGCAAAAATCAGAGGTTGTGAAATTTCAATGATTTTTCAAGATCCTTCAACAGCATTAAATCCAGTTCGAACAATTAAACGTCAATTTTACGATATACTGAGGGGCATTTCGAAAAATAAAAGGGTTTTAGATGAATTAATTGTTGAAAAACTTGAAAAAGTACATTTGAAAAATCCAAAACAAGTTATGGAAAAATATCCTCATGAACTTAGTGGAGGAATGAAACAACGGATTGTGATTGCAGCTGCAATGGCTTTGTCTCCTAAAATACTTATTGCAGATGAACCCACATCGGCAATTGATGCAGCCATAAAAAAACAAATCATTTTTGAATTAAAAGATCTCAAAACCAGTGAAAATCTTTCAATGATTTATATATCACATAATTTAGCTGAGCTAAAAACCATTTGTGATGAGATTATTGTTATGAAAAATGGTGAAATCATTGAACACAATTGTACAGAGAAACTATTCTCAAATCCTCAAGAAGCTTATACAATTAAGCTCCTTGAGGCGGTTGTATAAATGATTGAATAGGCAATAGAGAGGAAGTTGAAATTGATTGAAATAAAAAAAATAACAAAGGTTTTTAAAAATAAAAAAGTTGAAACGATGGCTGTAGAGGATATTAGTTTTACAATTGAAGATGGGGAAATATTTGGTCTTATTGGTGAAAGTGGTTGTGGAAAATCAACATTGGTTAATTTGATTCTTGGTTTAACAAAACCAGATAAAGGAGAAATTATTTTTGATGGGATCGAGATTACAAGTTTAAGGACTTATCGTGAATTTCTCCCAATAAGAAAACGTGTACAGGCTGTTTTTCAAAACAGTAGTTCTTCTTTAAATCCCCAAATGGATTTAAAAAGAATTATAACAGAGCCCTTAAAAAATTATCATCTTTCGGAAAAAGGGGTTGCAGAAAGATTATTGAAAGATGTGGGTTTGCCAGAGTCATGGATAACAAGAAAGCCTGGACAACTTAGTGGTGGACAACGGCAACGGGTTTCAATTGCGAGGGCTTTGGCGATCAAACCGGATTTTATTATATTTGATGAAGCCACGTCAAGCCTTGATGTCATTACATCCAAACAAATTATTGATTTATTAAAAAAATTAAATAAAAAATATCATTTGACGATGTTGTTTATTTCCCATGATATTGGATTGGTTGATGATTTTTGTCACCGTAAAGCAGTGATGAAAAATGGAGAAATTGTTGAGATTGTTCATAATTTTGGTGAGTCCCAAACCCATGAGCCTTATACTCGCCAATTATTAGAAGCACGATTATTGATTTAAAACGATGATTATAAAAAAAGTAGTGTTTGATTTTTATTTAGATTATATAATTTAGAAGGAGGATAAAATGAAAAGAAAATGTTTAAGTATAGGTGTGTTAATAATGGTCGTATTATTAATGTTTACGGGGTGTGGAACGACGATAAGTGATGAATCAAGTGAAACAAAAGATTTAGTAATTGGTGCAGGAAGAAGCTTTTGGTTAGGTGAAGGTTCAAATATTTATCTTCACGGAAGTAGTAATGTTTGGGAATCGTTGGCTGCGTTTGATGATGAAATGAACCTTAAAATGGTGTTGGCTGAATCAATAACACCATCAGATGATGGACTAACGTGGACAATAAAGTTGAAAAAAGATGTCGAATTTCATGATGGCACGATGTTAAACGCAGAGGCGGCTGTTTTGAACCTTGATCGATTGTATCATTTTAATTCGGCTAAAAAAGCCTATGATCCCAGTTTTGAATTGGTAGGTGAATTTGGGAAAATAACAACGATGAATGTAATTGATGAAAATACTTTAACCGTTACTCATGCAGAACCAATACCTGATTTTGACAAACGTCTTGTTTATGCAAATAGTGCAATGTTTGCGCCTAGTTCGTTTAATGAAAATAAAGCGATTGTTTTTCCTTATGGAACAGGCCCTTATAAATACAATGAGTATAATGAACAAACACAGGTTCTTTCTTTAGAACGATTTGATGCGTATCATCTAGGACAACCAAAATTAGATACGGTAGAATTTAAAAATATCAGTGATCCAACCACCCGATTAGCAGCATTACAAAGTGGTGAAATTGATGTTATTTCTGATGTAGGTGGGATTCTTCCTCAACAGGCTGAGCAAATAAAAAATGATTCGAACATGGTTTTAAAAGAAAAATTAGTAAGCACAGTACATTATTATTTTATGAATACAAATGAAGGAAAGTTGTTTAATAATAAAATGATGCGAAATGCTTTAAGTTTGTGTGTTGATCGCAATACAATTGTTGATAATATTTTATTGGGATATGGAGAGCCTGCAAAAAGTGTTGTAAGTTCAGTAGCTAAAGATTGGGTTGTTGATTGTGGGTATGATTATAATATTGAAGAGGCAAAAAAATTAAAAAATGAAGCCGTTGGAGATGAAAACCCAAGTCCAGTGATTTTATTAAATTCTGCTCTTTTGGGAAGATGGCCATATCAGGATACGGCGATAACGATTCAGGCTGAATTAAAAGAAATTGGAATTGAGGCCCAAATTGAAACCGTTGATTCTGCAACATGGAAACAACGCTTAAAAGATGGTGATTATGATATTGCCCCACAACCATTTACAATTTGTTCTGGGGAACCAAATTTCTTCTTTGTTAGAAATGCCCTAAGCACAGGTTCTAATAATGTTTCAAGAAGTTATGGGATCAATGATCCTGAACTTGATGAATTAATTGAAAAGGTAGCAATTGAACTGGATCAATCAAAACGACAAGAGTATTATAAGGAAATTCAAGAAAGCATTTATGATAATGATTATATTATTCCAATTTGGTATGATGTTACCCTATATGCTATGAATAACAAAGTGAAAAATTTTGAATTGGATATTACATTCCGACCAGATTTATATGTGGTTGATATTGAATCCTAAAATGAATCATGAATTAAGTGGAGAAAACTCATATTTAGATTTATATTATGAGTTTTCTATGGAACAGTGGAAAAATGCAGTAACAGAAAATAGAAAAATTAAAAAAGATTTAAAAAAAGGTAATTGGGACAAAATAGCATTTTTATATGATGAAACAATGGAAAAAGATCGTCGCCGGGTTGATAAAATGATGGCAGTTTTAGAAGCAAAAGGCGTTTTAAATAAGAAATCACGGGCACTTGATATTGGTTGTGGAACGGGGATTTATGCTCTTGAGTTAGCTAAGCGCTGTAAAGAAGTTGTAGCATTAGATTCTTCTGAAAATATGCTAAGTCGTTTAAATCAAAAGATGGATGATCAGCAAGTAAAAAATATTAGCTGTATTCATGGGGATTGGAAAGAGTGGAAAGTTTCACATCAGAATTATAATAAAAAGTTTGATATTGTTATTTCAGCCTTAAATACAGGGATTAATAATGTGGAGGCACTAGAACAAATGAATCAGGCATCGTGTAATTGTTGTTGTTATAGTTCACTTTCTGGGATTTCTAAAGATGCTGTTAAAAGTGAGATAGAAAAGATGATTTTTGGAAAAAAATTAAAGGTAATTGGACATAATGAAATTTTACATGCCTTTAATATTGTTTATGCAATGGGATATCATCCTGAAATAACGTATGTGCCTTTTGAATGGCGTAAAGTAAAAAAGCCAGATGAAGCGTTTCAAAGTATTTGTGAAGATTATCCACAGATTATCGATTTGCAAAAAAAAGAAGAAATAAAAAAAATCATTAGAAAAAATTGTGATGAAAATGGAAACTTTATTGAAAAAATGGAAGCGACACTTGGAATAATGGTCTGGCGTGTTAAAGATGAATTAGCCGATTATTAAT
>LGOV01014032.1_pt2 | contig 14425 bp, 20 predicted proteins | sample 469881 | NCBI WGS metagenome assembly LGOV01 (sample SAMN03857199, study PRJNA290197) | marine sediment metagenome | biome: marine cold seep biome; feature: cold seep; material: marine sediment; isolation source: sample #5579, elevator 3A push core 41 containing 12 cm of sediment... ...
CTGAGACGGGGTGAGACAAAATAAAAATACTGCCAAAGAGTTGTTTGGAAAGGCTTGTGATAGTGGGAATAATAAAGGATGTAAACAATTTCGTCTTTTGAGTGATACAGGTATTAAATAATATGCAATTATTATTAAAAACCGAGTATCTGAAATTTATAAATTTGTTAAGCTATCCGGTCTTAATAGTTGATGATAACTATGTCTCTCAACTTGCAAATAAGAAATTTATGAGTTTGCATAAGATAAGGACTAAGACAGAAACTCAACTAGAAGATCTAATAATTGACGAAAGCATGGTGGAAAAAGAAAAATACATTTTAGAAATAAAAAATAAAAAAATGATTTTTAAACTTCTGTCTTCCAAACTTCTATTTAAAAGTAAGCAATTTTATTTGATAAGTTTCTTTGATGTTTCTAAAGAGCATGAAGAACATGAAGAAATTCTTTTCAAAAAAAGAATGTTTGAGAAACTTAGTGAGCATCTACCAGAGGGGATAATGGTATGTGAAGATAAGATAAACTATTCAAATCCAACCTTCGAAAAGTTCTCTGGATACAGCTCTAAAGAGCTTTTAACAAAAAAGTTTGTAGATTTACTTGAAGATTATAGTAAAGAACTTTTTAATGCAAATATTAAAAAATATAAAAAGAAATGACAAATGAAATTAGCTTTAGTTCTAAGTGGAGGTGCTGCAAGAGGANNTTTTGCAAAAAAAATCATATATAGAACAAGAGTTACAACTTCTTAGTAAAAAAAAGAAGACTATTTGGATTCGTATTAAAACAAGTTTAATTTTAGATGCAGATAAAATATATTTTTTAAATGTTATTACTGATATTTCTAAGGAAAAGTTAAAATATGAAGAACTAAGTAATATTGCTTATTTTGATGCCTTAACGGGTATATATAACCGCAGAAAATTTAATGAACTCTTCTTAAATGAATATAAGCGAGCAAAACGCTATAAAAGGGATTTGTGTGGAGTATTTTTTGATATAGACCATTTTAAAAAAGTCAATGATGTTTATGGTCATGATATTGGAGATATTATTTTACAAGAGTTGTCTACTTTAGTGCAAAAGTATGTTAGAGAAACTGACTTTTTTGCACGATGGGGTGGAGAAGAGTTTGTTATACTTCTACCTGAAACCAACAAAGAAAATGCATTAATCTTAGCTGAGCATATTCGCAAAAGTATAGTTGAAAAAATATTTACTAAAGTTGGAAAGGTTACGGCTAGTTTTGGTATCACACAGCTTAATGGTCAAGAGCAACAGAAAAGTTTTTTAAAACGCTTAGACAATGCACTCTATAAAGCTAAACAAGAGGGTAGAAATCGCTCAATATGTCTTTAAGACAGTCAACGTTCTACTTTTTTACGCCTTATTTGTACAATAACTGATGTGATAATTATTAAACTTAACATAATCGTTACAACATAATGTGTGCCAAAATTTCCACTTGAAAATGGTAGTGAGGTTGTATTCATACCAAAGAAACCAACTATTAAATTTAGAGGAAGGAATATAGCTGATATAATAGTTAGTATATAAATCATTTTATTCATTTTATCATTAGACTTTGCATTATAAAAACTATATAAATAGTCCAATTTAGATAGTTGTAGTGTTGCTGAACGCATAACTCTCTCAAGATGCTCATGTATATCTACAAAGTGATTCATAGGAAAGTCTTCAATATCTTTGTAAAATTCTATAAACTCCTCCATTGCATTTGTAGTTCTATGTAAAACTCTCTCTATTTTTAGTATTTCTAATTTAACTCCAAGCCATATATGTAAAAAATTTTTATCTACATTAGTTGCATATAAATCTTCTTCCATATCTGAAATAATATCTGGATATTTTAAAAATGATTTTAGTAGTTTGTCAGTATGCTTATTAACTAAAGTATACAAACCCATATATTTAGTCTCTAATTCTTCGAATGTTTGCTTTTCTTTGTTGTAAAAATAACTTTTTTGCTCAGTAACTATAAAACCTAGAGATATGCTACTAAATTCTTCTCCAACTAAAGGAATACGGGTAATAAGCATATTGTACATTTCATTGTCATCAAAAATAGAAGGGTGTTTTTCGTTGCGTAAATCTTCTAAGTGAAGCGCGTCTATTAGTTCTTTCATTCGTTTCATTTCATATCCTCAATCAAACTTTAGCTTATTTTACATTAAATAATAGATAATATTTTGGTGTTAATTGTTACTTTTTCTAAAAAAAAGAGTATAATTTCTAACTCAAATTACAGGCTTCTTTTTATATTTAAAACCTTTGAGTCAAAGGAAGTATCGCTTGATATTTCATGTTTTTTTTGGCTGTGTTTGATATCTTTATCGAACAACTATCTTATGCATGACATAATTATTTTATCGAGGACACAATGAACGTTTCTGATGTAGTATTTGAAATGGAACTTGCTGGCGTTGATACTGCAGATATTGCTAGTATCGTGGCACTTTGCGAAAGTAAAGGCTTTAATAGTGACTTTATTGATGAAGAACTTCTAAGAAGAGGTTATCCAAAAGTTTTCACTATAGATTATGATGAATATGATAATTTTGATAATGATGAATATTATTCAATAGAAAAATTTCCACATAAACATCTATATGAAGACTAAAGGGCTAAAAAATATGACAAATAAAGAATTAGTTAATGCTTATTATCAAATGTGGAATGATAAAGAGTTTGATAATGCTGATAAAATCTGTCATGAAGATATACGCTTCCGTGGTTCTTTAGATATTACTGCAAATGGTATTGAAGGCTTTAAAGAGTATGCTAAAATACTCACAGATGCCTTTCCCAATCTTTATCATGCTGTAGAGATGTCAGTGTTTGAAAATGATATGGCAGCTATCTATGTTACTTACTCTGGAACACATGAAGGTAAAATATTTGATTATGCACCAACAGGTAAACGTATATCATATTCAGGTGCATCATTTATACATATGAAAGATGGAAAAATTCGTAATGTAAATATATTAGGTGATTTAAATTCACTACATAGACAACTTAGTGAATAGTAAATAAGNNATTATCAAGATATTTTAAATGAGATATATCAAACAATTGAACCTATTTTAAAAGAAGGAAAAGTAGCAGATTATATTCCAGCTTTAGCACAAGTTAATCCGAATCAGTTTGCTATGAGTATTACACTTTTTGATGGTAGTAGCTATCATATAGGGTGTAGTGATGAAAATTTTTCTATTCAGAGTATCTCAAAAGTTTTTACCTTTACCAAAGCTCTTAGTATATACTCAAAAGAGTTATATGCGAGAGTTGGAAAGGAACCCTCTGGAAATCCATTTAATTCATTAGTTCAGTTAGAATATGAACTTGGAATCCCAAGAAATCCATTTATAAATGCGGGAGCAATAGTTATAACTGACACTCTTCTTAACAAGTATAAAACAGTAGATGAAACTTATAATGAGATTTCAAATTTTATAAAAGAGATTAGTGACAATGTAGATATAAGTTTTGATAAAAANNTGGTCATAGAAACATGGCTTTAGCGAACTTAATGAAAAGCTTTAACAATTTGGACAATGATGTAGAAGAAGTAGTTAAAACATATTTTAAGCACTGTTCAATAACTATGAGCACAAAAGAGTTATCTCGTGCTATGCTATTTCTAGCTAATAATGGTATTGACCCAATTACAAATAAAAGATTTATAACTTCATCTCAAGCCAAAAGAATAAATGCAGTGATGCTGACATGTGGTCATTATGATGCTAGTGGAGATTTTGCATACCATGTTGGGCTACCTGGAAAAAGTGGTGTAGGAGGCGGTATAGTCGCTATTGTACCAAAAGTTATGAGCTTAGCTGTTTTTTCACCTAGATTAAACAACTGGGGCAATTCATTAGCTGGAACAAAAGCATTGGAGATGTTTACCACTAAAACTAATCTATCTATTTTCTAATTACTTTATCCAAAAATAACCATCAGATTACATAGTAAATGTAAAATGTTCGATATATGTTTAACTCAATAGATAAAAGGATTTATCATGTTAGTATATATCGATGACAGGGAAGACGAAGAGTTAGAAAGTGATTACGGTTACGACTATGGTTCTGATGACGAGTATGAGTACGATTATGATTCCGAGAAACAATCTTCTGACTATGTTGAAAATAAGGATAGCTACTTTAGCTAGAGAGTATCTATTTCAACCTTATTTTAGCTATTTTCTTTTGCCTTATAATAGTGTACTGCCAGCACGAGTGCTTGAAGTATAATAGATCTTACTTAGCAGTAGTTTTTTTTATCTCTTGTAAGTAACTCTCTATATCCTGAACATGCTTCTCAGTAGCAAGTCCAAGTCTTACTAACCTCATAACTTCAGGGCGTTGTTCTTCCCATGATTTTAAAGTTTTTACATCTATGCCTAAACGTTCTGCTAATTCTTTTTTTGTCATATACAACTTTCTTTATAATAAACTTGACAAAATGGTGTTAATTCCCTATAATTTGTTAAATAAAAGGAAAAACTCCCATTTTAATAAAATAAACAATTAAGGATATTAAACATATATCATGTACTAAATTAAAAATATAATACTAAAGCTTCAGCACAATACTAAAAGTACGAACGCTACTTTATTGTTAAAAATAAATCTGTTTATTATCACACAAACATTATTAATGGTTATTGAAAAAACCATGTAAATTTAAAAATTTTTATTCATTCACGTAGATTAGGAGATGCAACACTATGGTTAAGTCTTTATATATAAGCATGTCTTTGCTTCTGTTTGCTCTCTCTTACATCTTTTTTCATCTCAAAAGAAAAGTCGATACACTAGAACAAACTCTTCTAGAACATCAGACACTAGTAGATATGAGCAGTGCCATCTTGCTTCGCTGGCACAACGATTCTGCTTCTAGCATATACTACGCTTCTAAAAACATTTTCAAGCTCACAGGTGCAACGAAAAAAGAGCTCGAGGAAAAAGCTGTAAGTTTTTCTCACTGCATCTACAAAGACGACATAGCTCGTGTATCTGATGACATAAAAAATGCCATAGAGAGAAAGCTACTCTCCTTTACACATCCGCCCTATCGCATAGTGACTAAAACTGCCTGTATCAAGTGGGTACAAAACTACACCCTGCTCCTTAGAGATGCCAACGACAATGTAGTAAGCTTTGTCGGTTACCTCACAGACATCACAGAGCTAAAAAACAGCGAAATCAGACTAAAGCATCTATCTCAGACAGATCAACTAACCAAAGTACATAATAGAATGTATATAGATGCCCTAATACAAAAGCAGTACTACTACTTTCGCAGAAACTCACAAGAGTGTAGCATCGTACTTGTGGATTTAGACCATTTCAAGTCTGTCAACGACAATTACGGACATGTTAAAGGTGATGAAGTTCTCATAGAGTTTGCTCAGCTTGTAAAAGAATTTATAAGAGAAGGAGACCACTTTGCCAGATGGGGAGGAGAAGAGTTTATGATAGTCTTACCACACACAAGCATCGACCTAGGAATCATCATAGCCAACAAGCTTCGTAAAATCATAGCAGAGCATGAGTTTTCAATCGTAGTGCATCAAAGTGCTAGTTTTGGAGTGGCAAGCTTTACACAGGATATGAGCATAAAAGAGACTCTAGATGCAGCCGACAAAGCTCTTTACAGCTCAAAAGCAAAAGGCAGAAACTATGTCACTTAAGGATGGTGTTAAGCTAGCAGGTTCTTACCCGCAAGCAGAACAAAAAGCTTCGCCAGGTCTGTCACCCTCTTTGTACTCTTCGTTTTCATCTAATACTTTGTAAAACTCTACGCGAAAAACTACGGGTCCAGTTATAACTACATGATGATATCTTTCAGCCTCTATAACTATAGGATGGTCTCTGTCTGAATCTAGGACATTATCTTGGTCATCTTCCCAGATATACTGTAAAGCGCCCTCTTCCACTACTACTAAACCTATCTTACCTTTTGGAGCAAGGTGATTTTTGAGTAAGCCTTTTAGAGCTGTCTCTTCTGTCATATTTGGTGTTTGTCCGACTTTTACTGCACCCTTTGGTAGTTCTTCGTTTTGAAAATTCATAATCTACTTCCTGTTTTAATATTTGACTTCTAAAATAACTTTATTGGTAAACCTAAACCACCGCCAGATGATGAAGAGAAACTTGTATCGATATCACCTAGTGCATCTTGCTTTGAATTAAGAAGTGAGCCTACATCGCCTAAGTCAGAAGACAATCCTTTACTAGAACCTCCGGCTTTTGCTAAGATTCCTGCTTTTAGGTCTTTCTCAAAACTTCTAGTTGCTTTAGTTAGCATTTTACTCATCCCTTGTGAGAGTTGTTTATCCAAGTCACTAACTACTGTTATGTCAGGTTGCTCGAGCTTTCCATCTACAGATATATCTACGTTAAATTTTGATATATCAGATAACAAATCATTTACCAGTTTTTGTGATGGCATCTGAAGTTTTACCTTCGTTACATTCACTATACTTTTTGCTTTTACATTTGCATCTTCGACAGCACCTTTTAGCGTTGCATTAGTAACTATGTCGTTCATACTTAGTGTTTGCATATCAATAGTAGCTGTTTTAAAGCCTGTAACTTTCACATCAAAGCTAGTATTTGCTTTATCACTACGTCTATCATCAACTACATCTGCTACTATTTGCTTATACTCTACCCCTTTAGCATCTGCGTGAACTTTCATAGGTTTTTTGTAGAGCTTTTGGTTACTAGATAAGTCTTTTACATTTATATCTAACATATCATTTTTTAGTTTTACATTTATCTTGGACTCTTTTACTACAAGATTTGGTATCTTTGATAGATTTGCATACTTTATCCATCTTCCCTGACCACGAGGAGGAGGAACATCCTGAGCCTCTTCTTTTTTAGAATCACTACTAATATAAGGAGCTAGCATATCATAGTATTTTAATCCCATTTTCATATACTCACCTATCTCATCACTCATAAGAGTACCTATGAGATTAGCTCCGCCACCTGCATTTAGAGAGTACTTCTTTTTAAGACGGTCTATATCTTGTTGTGGAAGATTCTTTAGAGAGTAAATCTGCTTTTTGAGACGTTTTTGATCTGCTTTAAAATCTTTTTCTAAAGATGTGTACTTATCTTTTAGAGAGCTTATCTTAACTTTTAATTTCTCTATATCTCCCTTAACAGATACTATCTTAGTTATATCTCCACCTTGCAGGCTTTTTTGGAGTTTTTTGGCATCTGCTTTTATCTCATCTACTTCGTTTTTGCTTTTTACTTCATCAGATATCTTCGCCCATTTTTCTTTTGTTTTTTCAATATCTGTTTTTAATTTCTGTGCCTCTGTTACAGACTTCAGCTCCTCTTTTGCAAGTATGTCATCTACATTTGGAAGAGCAAAAGGGTTTGTCTCTTTGGATTCAGGCTTTTTATCCGCACTCTTTACTTTTGGGGCTTCAATTTTTGGGATATTAGAGTTATCATAAGCTTTTGCCACAATTGTTCTTTTTTCGTTAAAAGCTAGAGCATTTACGTTTAACATCTCTATCATCGCTTTTTTCTCCATAAGAGCAGAAAAACCGAGGTCAAATTCCACATCACCAACTTGGACAAGGTTATGAGTAAGTTTATTTTTATCTGCTATCTGGATGCCAGATATCTTTACACGCAAGTCTGAAAAGCTTGAGCTAAAGTCTTTGATGTTTACTTGTGTCTGTAAAGAGTATGCAAGAGATTTTTCTATGGCAACGCGAGCAAGTGGATCAAAGATGAAGATAAATATCACAGCAATACCAGCAACTAAACCACCAAACACTCCTGCACCCCACCAGCGAAAGAGTGAGTTTGTTTGTGCTTCTTCATTAAAGAGTTTCATCCAGCGAGTAAACTTCCACTCGTTTAGTTTAGCCCCTATCTGATCTTTATAAAGTGTAATAACTCTGTTTAGTACTAGTAGCATCGGAACAGCTAATAGGGTAGATACTATTATAGAACCTGTAACAAGAGTATAGTTAAAAGAACTCCATCTAAAGAGTGCTGAGTTATACAAAGAAGTAAATAAACCCTTAAGAGCATCGTTTGTTAAAACTGAATACCCAAGTGACTCAAACATAGGGTCAAAAAGGTACCCTACTCCACTAAATATAGCAGTAAATAGTATGAAAAGACCAAAGTTTACATTGAAAACAAGTGCTAAAAACAAGATACTTAAAAGTATAAGAGAATTTATAGGTAAAAATCCTGCAAACATTGCTAAAACTATAGCACCTGAGAGTTGCCAAGACTTACCTGAAGAGTTAAGTGCTTTAAAAAGCTTACGAATAAAATTGAACATGATCCACCCTTAATTAATTATAAAATTATTATACACAAATTAGTTGTAATATTGGATATAAATACCCTCAAGGCAAAACCTTTAGATTTTGCTAAAGAAAGTAACTTTGAGGATATGGTGAAGCTTTTTACTTCTGAGTAAGACCGTGGAGACTACTTATGATTTCATCCATCTTATCACTGATTAAACTAACATCATCTGAGATATTATTTACTTCACTTGCATTTGTGTTAAGTGCATCTGAGCTGTCCGAAATAGACTGTATAAGTACGTTTGTAGTAGCAGAGGTTTCAGCTAATGATTTTTGAGTTCTCTCAGCAAGCTTTCTTACTTCATCTGCAACAACTGCAAACCCTCGTCCATGCTCACCTGCTCTTGCTGCCTCAATAGCGGCATTTAAAGCAAGTAGATTGGTTTGGTCTGCAATATCAGAGATAATTGCAAGTACATCTTTGATGTTTTTGGCTTGTTCTGTAAGTGAAGAGACTTTTTGAACTAAATCTTGTTGGTGTTCGCTTCCTTCATCAATTGCATACACAACAGAGTCTAGTTTTGATACAAAACTATCTAGTACATTAAATGTTTTATTTAAATCTTCTGTTACGGTAATAGAAGCTTCTTCAACAGCATCAAGTCTTTTACCTACTTCAGATACAAGAACATTTATATTTGAAATTTTAGCATCTGCTACTTCACCATTTTTAGTTAAATCCTCAACCACAAGGTGCAACTTTTGACTTTCTTGTGTCGTAGCAGTAGATACATCTTTTGCTTGGTGTACACTTGCTTTAAAAGCAATTATCATAACGTTGATAGCTTTTGAGATTTGAGATATCTCATCTTTTCCTTCAACTATAATGTCACAAGTTAAATCAAGGTTATCAGAAACACAGCTAATTTTCTCTAATGAGCTTCTAACACTTACATTAATTCCTCTAGAAATCATGAAGATAATTATAAATATAACTATTGCAAAGATACTATAACTAGTAAGTGTTAATGTAGTGCTCATCTTTGAAGCTGATTCTACCTCTTCTAAGAGTATTGTATTTTGTTTTGCAAGTTCGTCATCAACTTGTTTTAAAAGATTGATTTTTTTAGTGATTGTCTTAAACCAAGCAACACTATCAACTCCAAATCCACCACTTATAGCTTTGTTTCTTGCAATAGCTCTCATTGCATTTACTTCATCAACTACAGGAGAGCTGATTTTATTTTTATAAAATTCTTTTGAACTATCAGTAGCCATTGCCAAAAATGAGTCCATGTAAGCATCTTGCTCAGCAACAAGAGTTACCCATTTGGAAAACATTCCAGGAGCAAATTTATCAGCTCCAAAAGTTCCACTAAGAACAGCTCTTTCGATTCCTGCCCTCTCTTTTGATTTTAAAAAGTTAGTATAGGCGTCGAGTGACTTAACTAACTCTTGAGTATCAGCTAGCTTGGCAGTTAAAGAAACAATATTTAAGATTTCTTTATTCATTTTTGTATAGTAAGCAACCACATCTTTAATACTTATGCTTAAAGAATCTACTCTACTTCTTATACTGTCTATTTTACTCATATCAGATTTTAAAGTAGATATCTCTTTTTGTAGCTCTTTTGGAAATGAACTTAAATCAAGAGTTGATATATAAGCTGTAAGCTCAGAATTTTTTGAAGTACTCAGAACTCTCTGCTTAGGTAATATGTCTGCAAATTTTCTACCTTTAGAACCAATAAAACCGGCACTTGCACCTCTCTCTTTTTGTGTCTCATGAATTAACAATGATAATTTTTGAGAAAGTACATTTAATTCTTTGGCCTGAGATATGATAGCTCTATCATGTACTGCCTGATTTATAGAGATAGCAATAATAATAAGTGCGAAGGAGACAACTATTGCAGCGATAAGATTTAGTTTAAATTTTATACTCATCTTATGCTTTCCTCGCTTTAAAAGTCGAAGCTAGATTAAGATCAGCTAATAGATGTATAAGTTGATCGTTTCCTACTCGCATCTCTATATTTACATTATCTTTTAAAATAAGTTTGTTAAAATACCCAATAACTGAAGAGGTAATAGAAAGAGAATCTATAATATTTATAGTTATGTTCTTATGTTGAGTTACTATACTGTCAACTACTTTCTTAATTTCAGAAAAATTATTAATGCTTTTGATATTTCCAGTGATGTCGATAGTATTTGAAGAGGATGTGATTTCCATAGGTAGAACTCCTGGTTGTTATAGGGCATAGTTTATTACTATAATGATTAATCTTTTATAAAACCTTTAATGTTTAGCATCCATTCTCTCATCTTGCTTTCATAGCCAATATCTTTTAACTCTACAAATTTCAAGGGTTTAGATAGGTAAGTTTGTTCTACATAACCACCAAAGTCATGAGGATATAGATAATTTTCATTTCTTTGTGTAATACTTGTTGGAATATCAAGCATAACACCATCATTTACGGCTTTTAGTGCTGAGTTTATAGCTAAGTATGCAGAGTTTGATTTTGGAGAAGCACAGAGATAAATTACAGCTTGCGCTAAGATGATTCTAGCCTCTGGATAGCCTATTTTGGAGACGCTCGTAAGTGCAGAAGTTGTAAGAGTCAGAGCTTGTGGATTTGCATTTCCTACATCTTCACTGGCTAAAATTACGAGTCTTCTTGCAATAAAATCAGCACTCTCTCCACCATCTATAAGCCTTGCAAGATAGTAAATAGCCGCATCTGCATCTGAGCCTCTAATGGACTTTATAAGAGCACTTGCAAGATCATAATGAACACCTGCTTCACTGCTTCCTGCACTAAGTGCATTTGGTCTCAGGGACTTTAAAATATTCAGAGTTATTGCAGTGTCAATATTAGAAGCAAACTCTAAAAGTTTTAGCATTGCACGAGCATCTCCCCCACTGCTGGCTATAAGATACTCCTTTGCATCTGTTTCACACTTTAGCTCTGCATGCTTTAAGGCTTTATCTAGAAGAGTTGATAATGCTTCGTTATTGATGTGTTTTAATTCAAAAAGCATAGAGCGTGAACGAATAGCTGATGTTAAAGAGAAGAAAGGATTTTCGGTTGAAGCTCCTATGACTAAAACGGAGTTGTTTTCCATAACTGGAAGTAGAACTTCTTGCTGGTTTTTAGCTAGTCTATGAACTTCATCTATAAATATTAGAGGTCTTTGAAGAGCATTTTTATATTGTTCAAATATTTTTCTAAGCTGATCTATCTTTAGAGAAGTTGCATTGAACTCATAAAAAGGCAAATCCATTGTTTTAGCGATGATTCTAGCTATGGAAGTTTTACCGGTACCGGCAGGACCATAGAAAAAGCTATGTCCTAGCGCGTATTTTTCACACAAAACTCTAAGTGGAGCATCTTTTGCACTTAAATGTTCTTGACCTACTAAATCATCAAATTTACTAGGTCTGAGCAGATGTGTAAAGTCCAAGTTACTTTTTCCCTTTCTCTCTTGCTAGTTTTTCTTCAGCTTTCATAAATGTAAATAGAGCAGAGTATTCGCTTCTGCTTAAAAATCTAGTTTTTCCTGTTGGGAGGTTATTTAACTCAACTTCTGCAAAACTAATACGCTTAAGGTCAGCTACTTCAGTTCCAAAGTGTGCAAAAAATCTTCTAATTTCTCTGTTTTTACCTTCAGAAATTGCTATCTTTAGAATAGAGTAGTTATGCTCATTTTTTTGAATTTTGTAACCTAAAAAAGGTGCAAAAGTCATAGAAGTCACTTTTGAGTGAGAGTGCCCACCAGCAGTTGCATCTAGAAGCTCTAAACCATTCATCATAGCCGCTTCCATTTCAGGAGTCACTTCACCTTTTATCTTTACTTTGTAGATTCTCTCTAAGTTAGAGTCCATTAGCGCAGTCGCTATTTTTGAAGCATCTGTTAAAAGTAAAACACCTTCTGTAGCGTAGTCAAGTCTGCCAACAGGGATGAAGTGTTTGTATTTTTTCTCTAAGCCATCATAGATAGTTTTTCTCCCTCTAGGATCTGTTTTTGTAACTAACTCACCTTTTGGTTTGTTATAAACTATAACTGTGTATTTGTCTCTTGGAGTGATTTGTTTTCCGCTAACATAGACTATGTCGTTCTTTTCGTCTACCTGAGTAGCGGGGTTGTCTTGAATCTCCCCGTTTATTCTTACATAACCATCCTGTATAACTTTATCTGCCTCACGGCGAGAGTAGCTTGAATGGTGTGCAATGTATTTATTTAGTCTCATTTTTACGAGATTCCTTTTTCAATCAGCGTATGAATATGTAGTACGCCTTTTATCTTTTTATTTTTGTCTGTTACTACTAAAAGTTGTATCTTCATCTCTTCGATAATCACAAGTGCTTGGCTTGCAAGAATATTCTCATCATCTAAAGTTTTAGGATTTTGAGTTGCATACTTTAAAACATTGTCTTCTAGTGAAAAGTCATCTTTTAAAAGTGCACGACGAATATCACCGTCACTTACAAGAGCTATAAGAGAATTGTCATCATCTGCTACAAGAACCGTACCTAAACGACCTTCGCTGATTTTTACAATAGCATCTTTTACTTTTGTATTTTTTGAAACTATTGGCAGGTCACTTTTTTTCATAAGGTCACTCACCTTTACAAAAAGTTTTTTTCCTAAAGCTCCACCAGGGTGAAAAGAAGCAAAGTCGCTCTTTTTAAAGTTTCTTGCTCTCATCAAACAAACTGCAAGTGCGTCGCCTAGTGCTAAAGTTAGAGTAGTTGAACTCGTAGGTGCAATATCAAGAGGACACGCTTCTTTTTCTACAATTACATCAATAACTAAGTCACTATATTGTCCAAGAGTCGAGTTTTGATTTCTTGTCATTCCAATTAGTGGAGTTTTAAATCTTTTGATATGAGGAAGTATAGAACTTAGCTCTTCACTCTCCCCACTGTAACTGATTGCAATTACGACATCATTCTCGCTTATCATCCCCAAATCACCATGCAGTGCTTCTGTAGGGTGGAGGAAAAAACTTGGAGTTCCAGTTGATGCGAAAGTAGCTGCCATTTTAGCACCTATTAGTCCACTCTTACCAACACCAGTAACTATAAGTTTACCTTTACATGCAAGAATTGTTTCAACGACCTCTTCAAATGCATCACCTATACTTTTAGCAGCTTGTAGTAGTGTTTGTGCTTCAATATTTAAAGTTTCTTGTGCAATCTCTTTATAATTCATAACGTGATTATATCGTTTTTAGCTTATATTGGCATTTTTACAAGCAGATAGCTCTTCTAATCATCTTCACTCATGGTAGCAAATGCAAGTCTCTCTTCAAGTAATTTAAGTGCTTCATGTGCACAAGCAGCATCTATATCTCCACCAGGAGCACCACTAACACCAACTGCTCCAAGTATTACATCACCCGACTTAACAGCTACTCCACCATCCATCATTATCAATCCGTTTATATTATTAAGTTCATTACGAATATCACTACGAGCTAGAACAAAATCAGAGCTATTTATGCCTGACATAATTACTAGATTTGCCTTTTGTTCGGCAATATCCATCGTAAAACGAGCTGCATGTGTGTCACGCNNGCTACTTGAACATTTGCACTTCTATCAACTACAACAGCACTAACCCAATAGCCTTTTTTCCGACAACTCTCTACTGACTTTTTAGCAACTTGCATTGCTAACTCCATACTCATACGTTCAATCTTTACAACATCCCCACTAAAAAGGGCAGATGCACTCACAATTAAAATCAAAATTATCTTTTGAACTTTCATGTTTTCTCCTTTGTTTTATAATTATTTTGAATAATTGTACAGCTTTTTTAGTAACTTAGTTTTTTTCTTATCTTCATTGGATATAATTTGCATATGAAAAAGATAGTAATATTATTTAGCGGGGATGGTTTTAATGCCCAAAATATCGTTAAAAGCCTACATAATAAAGAGTGTTTTGTTGCTTGTGGAATTACAAATAAAAGGGATGCAAAAGGTCTAGATAAGCTTCAAAATTTAGGAATAAAAACAGATGTTTTAGAACATGTAAACTTTAACTCAAGAGAAGAATTTGATGCCCAGCTTGTAAAACTTATTAACTT
>LGOV01000336.1_pt1 | contig 14390 bp, 14 predicted proteins | sample 469881 | NCBI WGS metagenome assembly LGOV01 (sample SAMN03857199, study PRJNA290197) | marine sediment metagenome | biome: marine cold seep biome; feature: cold seep; material: marine sediment; isolation source: sample #5579, elevator 3A push core 41 containing 12 cm of sediment... ...
GTAACGTCTTTTTTACGCTATCAACGCATTAAAATGGTTGGTAAGTGCGAATTTATCGCTTTGCCATGCATGGGTTTGTGACGTAGTCATGCCGCAAATCATTTGACATCTTATGACCCCTGTCCTTTTTCGTGGAATGGGTGGAGGCTTTACAAAGGAGGAAACATTTATGGGAAAGTTGAAATTCTTGTTGCCGCTTGCAGCTTTTGTTTTACTGGCGCTCATGTTTGCGATTCCGGCGTAGGGAAACGACGGAAACGAACCACCGGTGGATCCCTGGTTGGCGGATTCGCCATGGCCCATGAGTCACAGAAACTCGTACAGCCAGGCATCATCGCCCTATCCCGGACCTGACTCCGCAAGATTCCTCACAAAAGCGGATTTTACCCCAGCAGAACCCGGGCTTATTACCATTTGCATTTCAAGCCCTTATTTGGACGGAAGCCAGGTACTCTGGGGCAGCAATTCAACCAAGGTTTTCAAGGCAGATCCAGACGGGCGGAAAATCAAATACATCGATTATATGTTAAAAGAAGATGCTAACTTAGCATCCATGGTGTCCGTAGATGAAATGTTGTCAGGCGCCTATACGCTTATTGACCGCGACAATATATTCTATGTGCCCAGACTTAAAAAGCTTTTTGCCTTTGGTGATGCCGTTGAAGACGACGCCTATTCGGATATTGTCGTGAAGCGCAGTTTTGAAATTCCGGAAAGTAAACTTCGTGATCCAGAAGAGAAAATTGTGGGGCTGAACATGACCTACGACGGCATGATTGTATTTGTAACCAGCCACGGTCTTGTCGGGGTCGTTTCGCATTCCTTTGAAACCGCATATTTTTATTCATTTGAAGACGGTGAAGAAATTTCAAACTCAATCGCCTGTGATGAAGATGGCGGTATTTATGTGGTGACCAGTAAATACATGCACAGGGTTCAGTGGACCGGCTCAGAATTGACAACTGAGGAAACCGAAGGTGGCTGGACGGCCTCTTATGAAACCGGCGAAGGCACTTCGGGGGTCCGTCTTGGTGTAGGCTCCGGCGCAACTCCGACACTGATGGGAACGGGGGGTCAGGATAAATTTGTCTGCATAACAGACGGCATGGATCTTATGAATATGGTGCTTTTTTGGCGTGATGAGATTCCTTCGGACTGGGAACAGGTAGCGGGAACAAAAGACCGACGGATTGCCGCGCAGGTTCCGGTGACCTTCGGTGACCCCGATGCCGAAAGTTCCCTGTCGGAACAGTCGGTCTGCATCAGAGGCTATGGCGCTCTTATAGTGAACAATCAGGTGAAACGGAACAAGGACAGCAGTGTGATAAATATGCTGATGTCTGGGATTGATTCCAATGCACCTTACGGTGCCGAGAAGTTTGAATGGGATCCTGATACAAGAACAATGGCGACAGCCTGGGTCAATGAAACAGTGAGTATTCCCAACGGCATCCCGAGCATGAGTTCCGCCACCAATCTGCTGTACGGCGTGGGGCAGGGGCGCTTCCATACCTGGACATTTGAAGCTCTTGACTGGGATACGGGCGAATCGGTTTTTAGCTTCCCATACGGTGCTACGCCAGCTTTTAACAGTGCGTTTGCAGCAACAGAAATAGGGCTCGACGGCCATCTGTATACCGGCACCACGCTCGGCTTTGCCCGAATGAGGCCTTAGGCTTGGATAACCCGACATAATATTTATGCTTTGGGTTGCTGGCCTTGGAGGCGGTCGGGCTTAACGCACCGAAACGAAAAATTGGATGTTCGAGGCCAGAGGTTTTGAGGCCTTGCATTGCCAGTTTTCTAAGGTTCGATACTAGTTCATCGCGACTAACAGGATGTAAATAGATCTGCCACTATTTCCAATGTTTCCCGGAGTGAGAGTCGCTGCTTAACGGCAATCATTGGCGGGCAATGAAAAAATCACATTAAAGAAAGCGGCTGCCCCAATCAGGGCAGCCGCTTTTTGTTTCATGTCTGGTGAATTATCAATAGGCCCCAGCTTCAGGTGGGGCCAGAGCGGCCTGCCACTTATCACTGAAGTTGTGCTTGATCCAACTGGCATCCCACCATTCCAGAGGGTTGACCGGGATGCCACCGATGGTCACTCCGTAATGCAGGTGGTCGCCACCCGCCATGCCGGTAGCGCCGGTGCGGCCAACGATGGTGCCCTTGTCAACCTGGTCGCCGACGCTGGCGTTGATGGTGCTGAGATGGGCGTAAAGGGTTTGCAGCCCAAGGCCGTGGTCGATGATGACGCAATTGCCGTAGATGCCGAGGTAGTCTGCGAAGACCACCTTGCCGTTGTTGGCTGCCGGTACAGGCGCGTTGGCCAGGGAGGCGAGGTCGACGCCAAGATGGGTTTGCTGATCGACCTTGTTGCCGCCGTACATATAGGACCGTTGCTCGTTGAACCCGGCCCTGTTAGCGGCGTTGGGCAGGCGCAGAAAGGCCCCCTGCCAGGTGGGGCTGGAGACGGTCAGTTGCCCTAGTTCTTTAAGCTTGGCCCGGTTCTGTACCCGCAACTCGCGGTTGACCCGCAGAAAAATATCGAGCATGTTGTCGGCGTCAGGATAGAGATCCTGGAATTCAGGCATCTTGCTGTCGAGGAACCGCTGGCTGAGGTTGATGTTGTCGCGTTTAGGCGGTCGGGGGTTGGTGTGGTAGTAGAAGCCGGCCTTGCGTTCGTTGCCTGCGGTGTCGACGGCGATTACCCGGGGCAAAAAATCGGCTTGAGTCATGTTGAACGGAAAGGTAAACAGGCAGGCGTAAAAGCCTTCGTCCTGCAAGTAGCCGGGGAAAAACAGTTCGCCGATCTGCACGCCGCTACGCTCTACCTCTTCGGAAATTTTGTACAGCACCAGGCCGGCGCCGCTCTGGTTGAGGTTGTGGGCCCGGCTCAACACCGAAACCACCGGAGGTCGGGAGTCGTAGTCAAAGATGAAGCTCTGGCTGATGCTGTTGGCCAGCAGGGCTTGGTCGGCAGCGGTCACCTGGATGGAAAGGGGACCGTTGTTGAGCTTGATGTCTTTTAGGCTCAGGTCAAGAAGTTGGCTGGCGGTGCCCCGGGGGAATTCGGAGCGCAGCAGTTCGACGGTCTTGTCGCCCTGGGTAATGGTGACCAGAAGGTTTTTAAGCCCGGCGCCTTCATCTTCCAAGGTCAAAATCGGCGGGCGCTTTGCCGAGATGGGGCCGCTGTCGGGGGTCAGGATCAAGATGGGTGTCTGGCTGTCTCTAAGTAGAAAAAAGCCACCGGCGGCAACCACGACGACGAGTAACAAAATGGTGAGAGCGTAATGTTTCAAGGGTGATCCTCCAGAACAAAGGTGGGTGAATAACAGAAGTGTCAGGGGTGGAATGGGTTAGCCGCGCACCAGTCGATACCAGCCGGCAGCGAGCAGTCCCCAGAGCAGGCATAGGCCGCCAATCAACAGCGGCGTCAGAGCGCCGTAGCCGAAACCGAACAGGCCTTGTCCCATGCGGGGAAAGAGCACCAGCAGGATGTAGGCGGTCGGTGCCAAACTGATCAGGATGCCTCTCAGTGGCACTCGGTTGGGCAGGAGCGGCAGCGTCAGCAGCAGGCCGCACAGGCCCCCGAAGACCAGCCGGGAATAGAGCCAGCCGGTCGTCAAGCGGGGAGCCAGGGCGACCCCCAGCCAGGCGGTGGCCCCGTCCCGACCTAAAAGCCAGAAGACCAGGCAAGCGACCAAGGCGGCGACTGTGCCGCTGACATAGGCCAGACTAATTTTACGTAGCATCAATTCCTCCGAAAATTCAGGACAAGCTGGATAACAAGATTACTGCCAACGGCCCCGGCGCTGTTGCAGGGTGATGACCTCCATCTTTCCCTGATCGTTGATCATAGAGGTTAGCAACCAGCTGACCACACCGATGACCAACGAACCGAAGATCGCGGACCAGAACCCGGCGATATGAAAGCCGGAGATGATCCCGGAGGCCATCATCAGCATCAGGGCATTGATGACAAAGGTGAACAGGCCGAGGGTGAGGATGTTGAGGGGCAGGGTCAGCAGCAGTAGTAGCGGCCGCAGCAGGGCGTTGAGAATGCCCAGAATAGCGGCGGCGAAAAAAGCTGAAAAAACACCTTTGACCTCGATGCCGGGCAGTAGATAGGCGGCGGCCATGATGGCCACGGTCAACATAAGCCAGCGTACAAAAAGTCCTTTCATGGCCCCTCCTCAAGTAGTTGCCAGCCCGAAAACCCGAAGGGATTTTCGAGCTTGGTTAATGCTATTAAGGATAGCGGATTTTTCCCCGACTGGGAAGAGGGTAGCGGAGCCTTTTGTTTGGTGGGGCTGCCGGATATAAAACCGCGCCCGAAGGCGCGGCCTAGAGAAAGGTTATGAATGCTGGCGGCTCAGCAGCAGGCGCAATACCAACCAGAAAATTTAAGCAGGAAGACGTTGTCGATGACATGGATCAGACCGTTGCTGCAGCGGATGTCAGTGGAGACCAGGAAGGCGTTGTCGATCTTGTGTTGGCCCACGTCGAGCTGCACGGTCAGCTGTTTGCCGTTGAGGGTGTAGATGCTTTCGGTCGCCTCGATGCCGGCCCGGTCGATCTGTTCCTCGATAATATGATAGGTCAGGGTCGAGTGCAGCTTATCGGGGTCGCTCATGAGGCCTTCGGTGTTGATACGGGAAAAGGCTTGGTCGTTGGGAGCGAAGAGGGTGATGGGACCAGCTCCGTTGAGTTGAGCTTCTAGGTCGGCTTTTTTCAGGGCGGCCAGCAGGATGGTGAAAGAGCCGTCCTCTTTTAGAGTGCTAAGGATGTCGTTCATGGGTGCTCCTTTGGTGTTTGCTTCAACATGGCCACAAAGTTAACCCATGCGGTAATAATTATAGCGGTTAGGAAGGGTCACCGCAAGATAGTCTTCGGCCTCAATCGGCAAGCATCTGCTGTATGCCGGCGAAAAAGCTGGTTGCTCGCTGTTCCTGTTGATCGGGATCGAGGGGCTGTGGAGTATCGCTGTCGATGCGGTTGAGGAGTTCCTTGGGGATCTCTTCGAGAAAGGGGCTCGGCACCCGGGCCTGCAATTGACCGTACTTTTTGCGTTTGGCCGCGTGAAGCAGGGCCAGAGTGCGCTGGGCACGGGTGATGCCGACATAGCAGAGGCGTCGTTCTTCTTCAATGTCGGTGGCGGTGCCGACCGATTTTTTGTGGGGTAGCAGATCGTCTTCCAGGCCGACCAGAAACACGTGGGGGAATTCGAGACCCTTGCTGGCGTGCAGACTCATGAGTACCACTGCGTCCCTCTTGAGTTTGCTCTCCTTGTCGTTGCGGCCCGGTTCGTCACGGTCGAGGAGGGAGACTTTTTCCAGAAAGCCGGACAGGCTCGGCGTGGCTTCCCGTTCTTCGTAGGAGGCCATGGCGTTGATTACCTCGGCGACGTTGTCGGCCCGTTGTCTGCCTCGCTTTGGATCTTCGGCGGTGCGGTAGATTTCTTCTTCCAGGGCCAGGTCGGTCAGAAGTTCGCGGGCAGTATCGCTGAGCTTGCCGAGCTGAAAGCGGCGCCGAAAACGCTCGATGAGCAGCACAAAATCGGCGATGGCCGCCCGGACCTTATCCCCCAGTTCGGTAATCTCCTCTGCTTCTCGAAGAACCTGCCAGAGGGGGCGGTCTTCGGCCAGGGAGTGGCGAATCAGGTGGTCGGCGCTGGTAGTGCCGATGCCCCGCTTGGGAAAGTTAAGGATGCGCAGCAGGTTGATCTCGTCCAGGGGATTAGCCAGGAACTTAAGATAGGCCAGTACGTCTTTGACCTCCTTGCGATCGAAAAACTGTTGGCCGCCGATGAGCACATAGGGGATGTTGTCGTAGCGCAACTGCTCTTCAAAGGCCCGCGACTGGGCGTTGGTGCGAAACAGAACCGCGAAGTCGCTGTAGCGGCACTCATCAGCGAAGCGTTCGGCCTGAATGCTTTCAACCACCATTCGGGCCTCGTCCTCACCATCGTCGCAGCAGATGCAGTTGATGGGGGCACCTGGGCCGTCAGCGGTCCACAGGGCTTTGTCCTTGCGTTTCTGGTTGTAAAGAATGAGGGCGTTGGCTGCCGCCAGAATATTTCCCGTTGAGCGATAGTTCTGTTCCAGTTTGATCAAGCGAGTGCCGGGAAAATCCTTCTCGAAATCGAGGATGTTACCGAGGTCAGCGCCTCGCCAGCCGTAGATGGACTGGTCATCGTCACCCACCACGCACAGGTTGTTGTGGGCCGCCGCCAGTAGTCGCAGCAAGCGGTATTGGGCGGTGTTGGTGTCCTGATATTCGTCCACCATCATATAACGAAAGCGCTGCTGGTACTTTTCCAGTACGGCTGGTTTTTCTTGAAGCAGGCGCACGGTGAGCATGATCAGGTCGTCGAAGTCGACCGCGTTAAAGGCTTTGAGGGCGCGTTGGTAACGGGGATAGACCTCAGCGGCCAGACGCCCGTACTCGTCGGCGAGGCGCGGTCGAAAGGCCTCCGGAGACTGCAGGCTGTTTTTGGCGTCTGAGATCAGCCACAGTATCCGGTCGGCATCGATCTTCTGGTCGCCCTGGCGCAAGCCGGAGCAGATATCACGAATCAGCCGGGTCTGGTCGGCGGTACCGTAGATGGAAAAGTTCTTTTTGTAGCCGAGCTGATCAATGTCCTCTTTGAGGATGCGCATGCACAGGGCGTGAAAGGTGGCGACTACCATGCCTTTGCAGCGTTTGCGGCCGACCATATCTTCGGTGCGCTTCTTCATCTCCCGCGCCGCTTTGTTGGTAAAGGTCACCGCCATGACCTGGCCGGCCGGCACATTCAGGGTGCACAACAGATGGGCAATGCGAGAGGTGATGACCCGGGTTTTTCCGGAACCGGCACCCGCCAGCAGCAGCAACGGTCCGTCAACATGACAGACGGCGGCTCGTTGTTGATCGTTTAGATTGGAAAGAGGCATAGAATGAATGTCGAGAGAGGGGAAAAACAAAGCGTAAAGCCGGCTGCAAAGGAGCCGGCTTCAATGGTCGATTCATATGGCGGAAGCTTACCACGGTCTTCTTGGAAAGGGCAAGGTGGGCAGTGCGGGTAGTGACAGAGGATTTTTAGCTGGCGATTAAATCTGTTGTGTATAGCGCTGCAGTCTGGCCATGATCATTTTCCGTTCTTTGCGTTTGATCCAGTATCTGAGCCAGACCATGTTTGCCTCCTGTAAGAGCGGTTTGTACTGTTTGTGAGGGAATAAAGGTGGGTGTTGGTGAAAATTAAGATTAAATTTATATTAAGAAAGGCGATGTGTCCAGTCCTGATTTACATTAATTATGTATAGGGGCAGGTAAAGACCACTCCGTTGGCGAAAAAGTTGAGCGGAGCGTGGTTGTGCGCAGTTGGCTTTGCGGTTTCGCGAAGTAGCGATTACGGTTATTGCCTCTTGATTTTCCCCTTTTATTTCTGTATGTTTCTGTAATGTTTAAAACTACTGTTATAATACTTAGTCTTGTCTGGGCTTCGTTGCTGCTGATTTCTTGGGGTAGCGCCGAAAATCCGTCCACCCAGGTCAGCTCTATTGCCTTCGAGCAGCGCGGTTTCTGAGCCTTCTCTGCGGCCCGTCTTTGCGGGTGGTAGGGAGTCCCCGTACCAATCCCCTGAGTTTCATTTTTCTAGTTTCCTCCTGAATTACTTCTGAGATATCAGCCGCCAAAGCGGCTGCCCTGCTTCGTTCCCCGGCGTCTAAATTCAGCGTCGATGGCGTTGAGGACCTGCCATTTATTCAGCGACCAGAGGGGCGCCAGCAATCGGTCGCGGGGCCCGTCGCCGGTCAAGCGGTGAATCAGGGTGTGCGGTGAAAGCCGTTCCACCATGTCGACAACCAGGGTCACATAGTCTTCCTGCGACAGGATGTCCATCTCTCCCTGCCGATAGAGATCGCCCAGGCCGGTTCCATCCAGCACGTGCAGCAGATGCAGCTTGATGCCGTCGATGCCCAGTCGCGCCATCTCCTCGGCGCTGGCCAGGATCTGCTCGCGATTTTCACCGGGTAGGCCAATAATCAGGTGGACGCAGACTCGCAGGCCCCGCTCTTTGGCCCCCCGATAGGCTTCGAGAAATGCAGCATAGTCATGGCCCCGGTGCAGTTTGCTCAGGGTTTGGTCGTGAATGCTCTGCAGACCCAATTCCAGCCAGAAATAGCTGCGTCGGTGGTATTCGGCCAGCAGGTCGAGAACCTCTGGCGGCAAGCAGTCGGGGCGGGTGCCCACCGCCAGGCCAACTACTCCTTCGACGGCCAGAGCCTCGTCGTACAGGCTGCGCAGTCGCTCGACGGGAGCAAAGGTGTTGGAAAAGGGCTGAAAATAGGCCAGAAAATGCTTTGCCTTGTACTTGCGTACCATTACATCTTTGCCAGCTTCTATCTGCTCCGCTACCGACAGGGCTTGTTCGATGCCTACCGACCCCGAACCGCTCGGGTCGCAAAACAGGCAACCGGGTCGGTCGCGGGTGGCGCCACGATTAGGGCAGGAAAAACCGGCATCGATGGAGATCTTATGCACTCGGCCGCCGAAGCGTTGTTTCAGGTGGCTGGAATAGAGATTGTAGGGTTTGGTGTTCATGGAAGGGATTCTGCCACGGACCAGAGGTTGCAAGCAAGGATGAAGCTTGGAACTGGCCACTGATTCATTTGTGCCGGGGAAAACGGGATGAATCCGCGGAAAGTCATAGGCTCTTGATGGGCTCGATGTTCCCTCTCCGAACTCTTCTTGTTGACACTGGCTGAAAAAATTTGCAACATGCGCTGCAGTGACATTTCAAGTTTTGTCTGGACCTTCAGAACAGATCGGACTGTGTCAGTGCAGAAGGTGACTCAGAACAGGGTCTTTGCGGCGGTTGTGAGGTGCCACGCAAGTGTCTGGAATAAAGCACTCAGGAGAGAGATTGATAGATGAAAAATCGTACCCTCAAAAACTTTTTTGAAAACGCATTGTTTTTCCCACTCAGCTTTCTCATCCGATGTCTGCCGCGCAAAGGTGCTCTCTTTCTCGGGGGAGGGTTCGGCAGAGTGTTGGGATGTCTCATGTCAACCAAGCGCCGGGTCGCCATGGAGAATATGGGCGAGGCCTTTCCCGAATTTAGCGAGCCTGAACTTCGGCAGCGGGTCGACGCCATGTTTGTTCATATCGGGAAAAGTGTCATTGAGATGCTGCGTCTCGATCTCTTCAAACAGGCGGATGTAGATAAGATTTTTATTCCCACGGGGCTGGAGAATCTCCAGGAGGCCTACGATTACAAGCGCGGCGTTATTTTACTGAGCGGGCATGTCGGGTTCTGGGAAGTCGGCACCTTTTTGCTTCCCAAACTTGGATTCCCCGCCGACTTTGTTGCCAAGAAGATGAAAAATCCCCAGGCGGATAAATATATCACCCGGATGCGGGAAGCGGCCGGGGGCCGTTGTATCGACAGCAAAAGTGGCGCCCGAAAAATCCTCCGCTCCCTTTCTGAAAACAAGGGAGTCGCAGTCCTGATAGATCAGCACCGCAGCTCCAAGGAAGGGGTCTCAGTCCCCTTTTTTGGCCGCCCGGCATCTACAACACCCATCATCGCCCGCCTGGCCATGAAATACCAGATTCCGGTGGTGCCGATCTTCTCCTACCGCCGCAGTGACAACCGTTACGATTTCCAGGCCCAGCCGATGTTCTTTCTTAAGGATGAGCCTGAGTCCTCGGTGGAAGAAAACACCGCTCTGCTGACCGACCTCATTGAAGAGGCCATCCGAAAAGATGTGACACAGTGGCTTTGGCTTCATCGGCGCTGGCGCTGCAAAACATCGAAATAAAAACATAACGTATCAAAAGAGGCCGGTTTCCTTGGGGAACTCGGCCTCTTCGGTTTATTACTCTGAGAACTGTCCTGTTTGTATTTTGGTTTTGGGGGTCCTGCTCAGGTTTGGTTCTGATCCTTGTGGGCGTTATGGCTCCCTCTGCTGGGCTCGAACCAGCGACAATCTGATTAACAGTCATAGTTTGTCCGTTTCAATCCCCGTCAAACACCATCAAACACCATCAAACGACAGTCTTTCGCCACAGTAAGTCCTTGTTTTTGCTAGTGAGACTGTTATTCTGCTATCAGGCGCCATCATAACGCGACGTTTGATTGCGCGTCCCAACGGGTACCCCAGCGGGTACCCCGGACGTTCAGGCACCCCGCAAGTATGAGGCTGCGATGTTCCAAAACCCGAAACCAGTCGGCAAATTCTCCAAGCGTTACCTCGACTCGCTGACGCCCCCTTCCGAGCGCCAGGAAATCCGATCGCCCGGAGAGAATGGGTTTTCAGTCCGAATCTCCACAACGGGGGCAATCAGTTTTTATTATCTATATAGGCACCAGGGCGCGAAGGGGCGGTTGCAAATTGGTCCCTACCCCGACATGAAACTGGCCACGGCCAGAGGGCTGTACGAAACCGCCCACGAAAACCGGCTGGCCAACCGGTGGCCGTTGCTGCCGGAGTCGGAAGCGCAACCGGAACCGGAACCCGTAGATCCCCCAGCCCCGGGAAAAACCGTGGCCAAAATGTGGCGTGCCTACCTGAAAGAGAAGGTCCGTGAACGGAAGCACTATTGCAAGAGCCAAAAGCCGCCCTTGCCCTCGTCGAGGTGACCCGCCAGGATATTACCGAAGTGTTAGACCGTAGCAGGGACCGGGGAGCCCTCACCGCAGCCCATGCCACGTTCAGAATACTGCGGCCGCTGTTCGCCTTTGGCGTCGGCAACGGTATGCACGGCATCGAGAACAGTGTTTGCTTTATGATGAAGGTCAGAGGTAAACCAGGCGCCTGCCGGCGCTACCTGAGCCCGGCTGAAATCAAGGACTTGTGGGAGGCGTTGGACCACAGCGGCCGTATGCACTGGAGCACGGCCGCGTCTCTGAAGCTGCTGCTGCTGACCGGCCAGCGCTGCGAACAAGTTGCGGAAATGCCCCTAGACGAAATCAAGGGCGAGTGGTGGTGTTTACCCCCTGAGCGCACCAAGATCGCAGTGCCTCAGCGCATGTACCTCGTACCCATGGCCCTTGAGGTGCTGAGGCTGGACGAGCCGCGCAAATGGGCCTTCCCGCAAAAGAAAAATCCGGCCAAAAGCATCGCCTACAACACTATGACCCAGGCCGCAAGACGCCTCAGCGACGGGGAAGATACGACTTTCGATAAGAAGCGCTGGGAACACCCGCCCTTTACGCCACGTGATCTACGCCGCACCGTCTCCACACACATGCAGGAACTCGGCATTGACGACCGGATAATTGATGCGGTCCAGCATCACGTCGCAAAAGGGGTGCGGGACAACTACAACCAATACCGGTTCGATAGGGAGAAGCGCGAGGCCATCCTGCTATGGGAAGCCCGGCTGAAAGACATACTTGCCTCTGAGTACGATGCAGAGGGCCGGGCCATTAGTGGCCCCCTTGCGGAGGAAGAGGCTATCGGACTACCAACGTAAAATCGACAGGCCAACGCAAACCGTTGGTATAGGTAGCATCGAAGAGGACGAGGGTGGCCAAGTGGTCGCCCTTTTCCAGACCCAGCCCCCGAGAACCAGCGTCACTTTCTCGCTGCTATCCCAGCCAATCTCCGTGCCGTAGCTGGTACCGTCGAATCAGCACCGCCACCTGGGTCAGATTGGTCGAGTTGGTATTTGTCAGATTCCCGCTGGCATCGTCCTGCAGCTGCAACTCGGCCTTATTGTCCTAGCCGTTAAAAACCATTTCTCGAAACATCTAGCCCTCCGGCAGAATCCGCCGGGCGGTGGTGCTGTGAACTGTCCGAGAAAGAACTCGGCCCAGGCCGTGAGCTGCCCGCCGCTGAGCGCGCCAGAGCCTGACTGAGGTGCGATCCAGGCTAACCCCTTGTATCTCCCACGAACCGCTGATGGCAAAGCTCTCGGAGCTGACGGCGGAGATTATCGAGCAGCGCCGGGACCAGGGCTGGCTGATTCGGATCGGCCTGGCGGTGATAATCGTCGCGCTGGCGGCGATTTTTCAGGCCGGCGAGATCAAGGCCACGGTGGAGCGCAATCTATCATAGCCCGCACAACCTTAGATGAGCTTGGTGCGGGCTATGATATAGTAGGTGGGGAGACTGATCATGGCACGTCTTATACTTTTTCCGAAGAAGTATCCGACGACACCTGAGCGGTTGTACGATGGGACCAGCCGGCCGGGCGAGTTCTCAACCTGGAGCCCTCCAGCCGAGTATAAGTCTACCGATTCCAAGGCGCCCTGCCCGTTGAAAAAGCCCTCAGAGACCGACCCTACTCTCAAGTAAGCCTGGTTCAAGTAGGCGATATTTCCAGCGACTGGGCAGATTGTCGTCGGCCACTGAATCCGTAATAAAAATGGAGTCAATAATGCCCTCACCCGACGGGAAGAAGTCCTTACAAGCCTCTGCGGACAGCTCCAGAACACCACTTGATCGCTGGCTGGTGCGGCTGATAACCGCCGTCGCGGTGGTTGTAGGCGGCAGCGTCTTGTTCCTGATGATCGGTGGCATGTGGGGGCTCGCCTTTCTGGCCTTCGCGGTGGTTCTGTGGCGCTGGGGAGAGGACCACATCCTTCCGTGGATGTTCTTTATTGTTGTGGCGGGTGGGCTGGTGTGGTTGATCGCTAACTTGCTGGGATATTCATTGTAATCGATGGCAGGCATTTCAACTTGCCCGTAATAGAAGCCCCCCCAGCCCAATCAGGCGGCCAGGGTGACTAGCTACATAGCCCCTGCCTTAAAATAGAGGAGGTGCAGGCTGATGCTGCCGCTGATGACGTTAGTTCACAAGAAGAAGGAACGGCTGACGATGATCGAGCAGGCGCTACAGGATCAAGCGCCCAAGACCTATCGGCAGCTGAAAGCAGCCAACAAACTGCCGACGTTTCTGACGGAACACGAAGCGCTGATGATGGAGAGCTTCGACCAGGTGATGGACGCAGTGCTGACGGCGATGCAGCAAGTGCAGCGGACGGACAGCCTAGCCCGGATGCAGACCCTAACCGAGAAGCTGAGCCGGGGGTGGCAGGAGACTCTAGCGACGTATCTGGAGTTCAGCGACGAGACCATCGCATAGCGCCATCGATGGCGCTACGGTCACCATGGCCTTATGACCAAAGAGCCTACAGACGACCGACGCCTTTATGGCCACTACCAAGTGAAACGCACCGCAGGGCCATCTTGCCTCTTCGGCTTACAACGAGAACCGCCAAGGAGAAAAGAGCCGGCAGTTCTTGGCCAAGCGCAACGGCCAGATCAAGACAGCCGTGGTGCAGTTGAAGCCGGACCCGCGGGGGATTTTTATACGGTAGGATCGGTGTGGACAGCCAACGAGAGAGACATTAAAAGGAAACGGTTGCTTTGGGGGGTGGAGCGAACCCGCCAAGCGAAGTCCCGACGCGGGTCCCTATTTGCGCTTAGCCCACCTTGAACAGTCGGGGGGTGAACCGCCGAGCGGCAAAGGCCAAAGCTCCATCTGACGAAGGTGGAACCCGGCGCCACAAATAGGGGGNNTGCCCGTCCAGGGTACACCAGGTTCCACATTCAGCGTAGCGCCCTTACTGCTGGCCGTCAAGGGCCTTATAGCCGCTAAGCGACAAGGGTCAAAACAACCTTTCCAGAAAAACTATAGCGTAGTCGTTGGCTCAGAGCAAAGAGAGCACCGACGGTATGACCGCAACTGAGCTGGAAGCCGGGAATAGCCTTCTCTGGTCAGCCTGCCCGGCGTACAGGGGCAGGTGGTGGCGACTTAGAGCGAGACGGAAATCCGGCCGACCTTTGACCTTTTTCGGCCGAAAGTAATATAATCGCTATACGCTAAAAGACCATTCAGCAGCTCACCCAGAGGTTTGGCCGTGAAAACACCGAAAAGCTCCTCCGAGACTACAACAGTTCAGGCACCATCGAAGCCCTCACCGAGTCCGAAGGCCGCTACATCGCCTCATTCAAGACGTTTGACTCCCTCCGAGCGCGATTCGCTCAAGAAGGCCATGCGGTCTTGGCGGGAACGGACGGAAAAGGACTTCCCCAATATCAAGTTCGNNCCCCCCCCACCGACCCCGAAACCCGCTACCGGCGCAACGGTTCTCTGCAGGGGCTGCACTTCTACCACGGCACTGGCCAAGATTTCAGCCGCTTTAAAATCCCCTCCTGGTTCACCACCCGCACGGACATTGCCAGCATCTACGCCCGCAACAAACAAGCCCCCCAAGTGCGTCCAGTGAACCTGGCAATTGAGAACCCGGTGGAGTTGAGCTTTAACGAGATTAAGGGCTTAACAACCGGCCAGGTGCGGGCCTATCGTAAAGCCGGCCACGATGGGGCGGTGGCCCCGAACAAGGGCGAAACGGTGGTGGTACCCTTTACCACTGCATATTCCGACGGCATCCG
>LGOV01007015.1_pt5 | contig 14377 bp, 13 predicted proteins | sample 469881 | NCBI WGS metagenome assembly LGOV01 (sample SAMN03857199, study PRJNA290197) | marine sediment metagenome | biome: marine cold seep biome; feature: cold seep; material: marine sediment; isolation source: sample #5579, elevator 3A push core 41 containing 12 cm of sediment... ...
TGATTTACTCCGGGGCGAAGTTTTTGTGTCCCTGTGCAGGCGCTATTAGCTTGATGCCGGGAACCAGCTCAAACCCCGCTTACAGGCGTGTTGACGTAGATGTTGAGACAGGAAAGGTGATGGGGCTGTTTTAGGGAGGGATGAAGAATGGCTGCAAAGATGATCAGCGGAACTGAAACCGCTAAAAAGATACGGGAAGAAATTAAGACCGAGATAGCCCGGCTCAAGGAAAAGCATGGCATAACTCCCGGTCTGGCCACAGTCCTCGTGGGTGATGATCCTGCCTCCAAGGTATACGTGGGCGCAAAGGAAAAGTCGTGCAAGAATCTCGGGGTCTACTCCAAGAGGGTTGATTTGCCGGCAGATACCTCGGAGGCGGATCTGCTTGCGCTGGTCGACAAGTTGAACAATGATCCGGAGATTCACGGGATACTGGTACAGCTTCCCCTTCCAAAACATATCAACGAGCCTCGTGTGCTTTATGCAATCGATCCTGAAAAGGATGTGGATGGATTTCACCCGGTGAACGTAGGCAAGATGGTGATCGGGGGCGATTGTTTTCTTCCCTGTACCCCGCATGGGGTCATCGAGCTTCTTGTCCGTTACGGGATAAAGACCGAAGGTGCCGAGGTCGTGATTGTCGGAAGGAGTAATATCGTTGGAAAGCCTGTCCTGAACCTCCTGCTCCAGAAACGCGAAGGTGGCAATGCCACTGTTACTCTGTGCCATACAAGGACAAAGGACCTTGCTTTCCATACCAAACGCGCGGATATTCTGATTGTTGCCACCGGCCATCCCAAGACGGTCACAGGCGATATGGTAAAAGAAGGTGTCGTGGTTATCGATGTGGGGGTAAACCGCATAGGAAAGACCGCGGAAGGAAAGGCGATTCTGGCCGGTGACGTGGACTTTGAGAGCGTGAAGGAAAAGGCTGCCGCTATTACGCCCGTTCCCGGCGGGGTCGGCCCCATGACGATCGTCATGCTTATGAAAAACACGTTGCAGGCCGCAAGAAATAGTATTTAGAGATGATGGAGGATAGAACATGGGACTGAAAAGGGCCCCGATTGGTGTGGCTCCCCGCTGTCTTGGTATTGACTGTGAGGGGAGCACCTGTGTTGTGGAACAGGCCGAAAAGCAGGGGGTTGTAACCTATATACAGCGGATGAAAGGCCGTGCCATTGAGCCCTGCCGTTTCGGGCAGGGTGGGACGTGCTGCCGTACATGCTCATTCGGCCCGTGCATGATAATTGAAGATGTCCCTGAGTCGATCGGGATCTGCGGGGCAACTGCCGCCACTGTGGCGGCGCGAAATTTTTGCCGTATGGTTGCCGGAGGCGCGTCAGCGCACATGGACCACGGCTTGGAAACGGCGCTCGTATTTCTCGCTACGGCCAACGGGGAGACCGACTATGGCATCAAGGACGAAAACAAACTTCTCATGCTGGCAAAGGTCTTTGAGATAGAGACTGAAGGCCGGTCTGTGCAGGATATTGCTGTTGAGCTCGGTGAAAAGGCATTGGCCGAATTCGGCAGGCAGCAGGGAGGTCTCTACTGTATCCGCAGGGCCCCTGAAAAGAGGCAGGAGGTCTGGAAGAAAAATGGTGTCCTTCCCAGGGGCGTGCAGCGGGAAGTCGTCGAAATTATGCATCGAACGCACATGGGGACAGATCAGGAATACCGGCACCTGATCCAGCAGGCCACGCGCTGCGCCCTGGCAGATGGCTGGGGTGGTTCCATGATATCCACGGAACTGCAGGATATCATGTTCGGAACACCGGTTCCGACGCGGTCCGTGGTCAATCTCGGCACACTTTCCGAAAACGAAGTCAATGTGGTTGTGCATGGCCACGAACCGATCCTGTCCGAGGCTATGGTCCTTGTTGCGCAGGANNATCCTTATGCGTCACGGGATTCCTGTTGCAGGGAGCTTTATCCAGCAGGAGGTTGTGCTTGCAACAGGCGCGGTGGAGACAATGGTTGTCGACATTCAATGTATCATGCAGTCTCTTCCCGCGGTTGCCGCATGCTTTCATACCAAAGTGGTTACTACATCCGACAGAGCAAAGATCCCGGGCGCGGAACATGTCGAGGTAGATCCCCACAACGCTGTTCAGACGGCCCGTCAGATCATCAAAGGCGCGATTGACCGGTATTCAAAGAGAGGGGATATCAATATCCCCAAAGAGAAGATGGATGTCGTGGTGGGATTCAGTCACGAGACCATCAATTATACGTTGGGCGGGACATTTCGGGCGTCATATCGACCGTTGAACGATAACATCATCAACGGCCGTATCCGGGGAGTCGGAGCGGTTGTCGGGTGTGACAGTGCGCGTGTGCGTTCCGGTCACGTGCATACCACTGTGGTAAAGGAACTGATAGCCAACAATGTCCTTGTCCTTGTCACGGGTTGTGCCGCGACCGCATGCGGACGCGCCGGGCTTCTGACGCCCGAGGCGGCTGAGCTGGCCGGACCCGGATTGAGAGAAGTGTGTGAGACCGTGGGTATGCCCCCGGTGCTGCATATGGGGTCATGTGTTGATAACAGCCGTATATTGATCGCTGCAACCGAGATTGTCCGGGAGGGGGGCCTTGGCGAGGATATCTACCAGGTTCCGGCGGCAGGTTGCGCCCCGGAGTGGATGAGTGAAAAGGCCGTATCAATCGGCCACTATTTTGTTGCAAGTGGTGTGTATGTAGTCTTTGGACGTACTTTCCCCACGACCAACAGCAAGGAATTAACCGATTATCTCTTTGACAAGTTCGAAGATCTCTATGGCGGGATGTGGGCAGTCGAATCCGATCCAGTGAAGATGGCCCGGATGATGATCGACCGTATTGACCAGGGGCGAGAGGCCCTTGGTATTCACGAGGCAAAGGAAAGGGTCCTCTTTGATATGGCTATGAGGCGTGACCTGTAATTTTAGGCATCCTTCATGAGGACCAAAAGTAGTCTGCACTATTTCCGAGTCCCTTATACCTCGCAAGTTATGGCCTTTCGAGGTATAGCTGGCTGGCGGTCATAATGGTTTTGTCAGTCAACGGATGGTACTTGTTGAACCAATGAAACTGACTGTAATTTCTATAAATTGAGTGAACGAGGAAATGGAAAAAACAGATAAGACTAAATCAGGGATCGTGGCTGTTGTTGGTGGTGGGGTTGCCGGCATCCAGGCGTCTCTGGACCTGGCCGAACTCGGGTATTTTGTCTACCTGGTCGAAAAATCGACATCCATCGGCGGGACCATGGCGCGGCTTGATAAGACCTTTCCTACCAACGATTGTGCCATCTGAATACTCGGGCCTAAGTTGGTTGAGATCGGTCGATCTCCAAATATCAAGGTGTTGACGAACGCGAGTTTTGAATCCGTCGAGGGGGAAGCGGGCAACTTCACTGCCCGTGTGACCACTGCTCCCCGGTACATCAATGAAGATCTGTGCACTGCCTGCGGGATCTGCACCATGTACTGCCCCGTCATGATAGCGGACCTCTTTAATGAAGGGTTCGCGCTGAGAAGGAGCCTGCACAAGGATTATCCCCAGGCAATACCTGCGAGTTTCTACATCGATCCCAAAGAGTGCCTCTATTTCAATCATGACATGTGCGGTATCTGTGTCTCCACATGCCAGGCACAGGCGATCGATTTTACCCAGAAAGAGGAAACACACGATCTTTCTGTGGGATCGATCATACTGGCCCCGGGATTTGGGCGGGTTGATGAAGAGATACTTGGTCGATACGGGTTTGGAATATACCCGGATGTCGTGACCGGTCTTGAATTCGAACGGTTAACGAGCGCCGGGGGGCCGACACAGGGGGCGATTGTCAGGCCTTCGGATCAGAGTCATCCAAAACGGATCGCATTTCTTCAGTGCATCGGCTCAAGAGATCTGACGTGCGGCAATGGATACTGTTCTTCGGTTTGCTGCATGTATGCCGTCAAAGAGGCATCTGTGGCAAAAGAACACGACCCGGACCTCGATATTACCATATTTTATATGGACATGAGGACTCAGGGCAAGGGGTTTGATGCCTCCCGGCAGCGGGCCCGTGATGAGCTCGGAATCAGGTTCGTGCGAAGCAGGGTGGCGGATGTCCGTGAAAGGGACGGCCGGTTGACGCTTTCCTATGCAACAAGGGACGGCTCTCACAGGGATGAAGATTTTGACATGGTTGTTTTGTCGGTCGGGCTTGAGTCTCCTGATGGCGTCGAGTCTCTGGCCCGGGCCGCGGGCATCAAATTGAATCAGTATGACTTCTGCCGAACCCCTCCTTTCCTGCCTCTCAATACGACACGACCCGGAATTTTTGTGGCCGGGGCCTTTGAGGGACCAAAGGATATCCCTGAGAGTGTGACGCAGGCCACGGGCTCGGCTGCTGCCGTGTCTGAGATTCTGCACGACGTGCGCGGGACCAGGGTAGTCAAAAAGGAATATCCGCAAGAGATAGAGATCGCCGAAGATCCGCGCATAGGGGTCCTTGTATGTCACTGCGGCAGCAACATCGCCAGCGTGGTAGATGTGCATGCCGTGACCGAATATGCCCGGACCCTCGACAACGTAGTTTTTGCTGATGACAGCCTTTACAGTTGCGCACAGGATAGCCAGCAGGTGATAAAGGACGTGATCACGGAACATGATTTGAATCGTGTGATTGTGGCTGCCTGTTCGCCGCGCACGCATGAGCCGCTGTTTCAGGAGACCTTAAGGGATGTTGGCTTGAATCGCTCCCTTTTTGAAATGGTGAATATCAGGGATCAATGTTCCTGGGTTCATGCAGCCGAGCCGGAGGCGGCTACAAATAAGGCAAAGGACCTGCTGCGCATGGCCGTAGCAAAGGCTAGACTTCTCTATCCGGTGCCTGAAGAGAGCGTTCCGGTCATTGGCAAGGCAATGGTGATCGGTGGCGGCATAGCAGGGATGACCGCGGCGCTCAGTATCGCTGACCAGGGATTCGAGGTCTTTCTCATCGAAAAATCCGAAGAGCTTGGAGGGAACCTGAGGCGACTGAAGACCCTGCTTGGCGACGGGGACCCGGCGCAGCTGCTGGCGGATACCGGGGAGAAAGTAAGAAACCATCCACGCATCAAGGTCTATACCAAGACCGAGATTAAGAATATTTCAGGTTACATAGGGAACTTTACAACAACTCTTAATGGTGACGGAGACCCTGAAACGATTGATCATGGCGTTGTGGTTGTGGCCACGGGCGGCAGAGAGCATCGGTTGAGCAAGTATCTTTACGGGCAATCAGAAGCCGTGGTCACGCAGCTTGAACTCGAAGAGATCCTTTCTTCACCCAAGAAGGCGGCGGAGTTAAATGAAGTTGTAATGATCCAGTGTGCCGGTTCACGGGGAGACGACCTTGCCTATTGCAGCCGGATATGCTGCAGCACCGCCATAAAGAACGCCCTTAGGCTCAAAGAGATAAATCCGAAGGCGTCTGTGTATGTGCTCTACAGAGATATCCGGACCTATGGATTCATGGAAGACTACTATCGCAAAGCAAGAGAACAGGGCGTGATCTTCATAGATTACGAAAAAGAAGATCCTCCCGTGGTTACGCAGGATGACGGCAAGATATGGGTTGAATTTGCAGACAGTCTGCTTGGCGAAAGGGTAAGGCTTGCACCCGATCTCGTAGCGCTGAGCGTAGGTATTGTCCCAAACAACGTGGAAGATATCGCAACAATGCTCAAACTTCCTCTTACGCAGGAGAAGTTTTTTCTGGAAGCACACGTAAAACTCCGCCCGGTTGAGATGGCTGTATCGGGTGTCTATGTGTGCGGTCTTGCCCACTCTCCAAAATCGATTGCAGAATCAATAAGCCAGGCCAAGGCCGCAGCCGGCAAGGCATGTGCACCGCTGGCCACGGGTTTTGTGGCGGTTGCGCCGGTCGTCTCGAATGTCGACAAGAAAAAATGTATCGGATGCGGTATCTGTGAAAGCCTCTGTCCATACAATGCCATACAGCTTGTAAAGGTGAAAAAAAGGAAAAAGGCAGAGACCATTACTGCTTCATGCAAAGGCTGCGGGATATGCGCATCGCATTGCCCGACCCTGGCTATCTCCATGGGAGGCTTTACCAACGAGGGAATAATGGCCCAGATCCGGGCGCTTAGGGAAGGGAAATAGAATGTCTCAGGATTCATTCGAGCCGAGGATACTCGGTTTTCTATGCAACTGGTGCTGTTACGCTGCCGCAGATTCTGCGGGTGTGGGCCGTTATCAGTACCCGGCGAATTTGCGGACCATAAGGGTAATGTGTACGGGCCGCATTGATCCGATGTTTGTTCTCGAAGGCTTTGCCTCCGGGGCGGACGGCATATTTGCAGGGGGCTGACACCTCGGTGAATGTCATTACCAGTTTGGTAATTATGACGCTATGTTGACAGCAGAACTTGTACAGGGGATTCTCAAAGAGATAGGTGTTGATCCTGAGCGCTTCAGTATTGAGTGGGCCTCGGCCGCTGAAGGGACGCGGTATGTAGAACTGATCACCGCGTTTACAAAAAAGATAAAGGAGTTAGGTCCTGTTGGTCATGCTGAGCAAAAGGACGCGGAGGATTTGTTGCTCAAACTGCGGGCGGCGAGATCAGCGACAGAGGTCAGAAAACTAAGGACTGGACTGGGTAACCTGACGAAACAATTCAGGAAAGATGGAAGCTACAGCCCTGAAGTTGTGAAAGAAAAGGTAATGCAAAAACTCGGTAAAACAGTAAGAACCGAGATAGGCGCACAGGAGATACTCCTTCGGCTCAAAGAGCAGGGACCATTGAGTCTGAAGGATCTTGCCGGAAAAGTCAGTCTCTCGGCAGAAGAGATCACGGATTTTTTGGCTAAGCTTGGTAAGAAGGGAAAGGCATCTGAGAGCGAGGGACGCTGGCGCTTGTCCGGACCCGGTGAGGAAGTTGTCTGATGAGTTCGAAAGCAGGATTGGTCATAGGTGAGGAAGAACTGGATCCAAGATTCAAGTATGTGCTGGCTGATATTCCGGGCGCTGAGGATCTGAAGCGGTGTTTTGCCTGCGGGGGTTGCACGGGTATCTGCCCGGTAAGCAGGGAAAACCCTGATTATGATCCGCGGAAGATCATTCATATGGTTATCTTGGGGCTGAAGGGACGGCTTCTGTCTTCTGAAATGATCTGGCAGTGTACCCGTTGTGACACCTGTCAGTTTGTTTGCCCGCAGGGCGTGCGAGTGAGTAGTATCATCAATGCGCTGCGGCAGATGGCCCTTGAGAGTGAATACGTTGATATTGCAACCTTGCAGGAGTGGGGCAGGGTGGCGAGGGTAAAGCCGGGTCAATGTGCCGGCTGCCTGACCTGTGTCCGGGTCTGTCCGTTTGATGCCGCCTATGTGGGGAAGGAAAAGCGGGCCCCTGTGAAGGTTGATCCCCTTAAGTGCCGCGGATGCGGCCTTTGCACAGTGGAATGCCCACGCGGGGCCATTGTTATTTAGTGATTGGTCGAGTGGTCAAATGGTCGGGTAGTCGAGTGATGAAGTAGTCAACCACTTGACCATTCAACCACTTGGCTATTCAACTACTTGACAACTTGACAAAATAGGATGTGAGCCGTGATTGTTGGAACGAGAAAACCGTTTGCCGAAATAAGGGACCTTGTATCCGGACATCGGAAGATATTAGTCGTTGGTTGTGGCACCTGTGTTGCCGTGTGTCTGGCCGGCGGGGAGAAAGAAGTGGCCATACTTGCGTCGCAGCTTCGTATTGCCCTGAGATTGGTCGGCCAGGATGTGCAGGTTGACGAGGCCATGGCCGAGAGACAGTGTGACACGGAGTTTTTGGTTGATCTTGGCAGCAAGAAAGACCTGGGTGATTACGATATTGTTGTTTCAATGGCCTGCGGGGCCGGTGTGCAGTTGTTCAGCGACGTATATGATCAGAACCTGGTTGTTCCTGCCTTAAATACGGTATTTATCGGTGTGGCGGAGGGGCCGGGTGTATGGACGGAGAAATGTAGATCCTGTGGGGATTGTGTTCTCGGTGAAACCGGGGGTATCTGTCCGGTAACCATGTGCGCCAAGGGGCTCTTGAACGGACCATGCGGGGGAGCCAGACACGGGAAATGCGAGGTCAATCCCGAGCTTGATTGTGCATGGGTAAAGATATATGACCGCATGTCCGCCCGCGATAATCTCAAATCCATAGAAAAGACGCTCCCTCCCCGGAAAAACAGCAGGCAGACGCATCCTTCCGTGTCAATTCATGAAGCGTATAAGCGGAGATTCGATAAAGATGAAAAGATCGTTTAAAGAAGCCCTGACGTCGGGAAAGTTTCTGGTGACCGCAGAGGTTGCTTCCCCCAAGGGGATAGATGCAGACAGCCTTGGTCCAATTGTTGGAAATTTGAAAGATACGGTTGACGCGATAGGGGTGGGAGATAACCCGAGGGGTGTCATGTCAATGAGTCCATGGGCCGCATGTCACCTGATTTCCGAAAGCGGCGGTGAACCGATCATGCACCTGACGTGCCGTGACCGGAACCGGATGGCATTGCAGTCGGACCTCCTGGCAGCGGCCTTTCTCGGAATAAGAAACGTCCTTTGTGTGACCGGTGATCATGTCCGGTTCGGCGATCATATCGACGCCATGCCGGTCTATGACCTTGATTCGGTTCAGCTCATAGAAACTGTCCGCTCCCTGACTGGCGGCCGGGACATGACGGGCCACGAGCTTGCGGGCGCACCCGAGTTCTGCGTGGGAGCAGTAGCAAATCCGGAGAGCGATCCTGTGGGGCCTCAGCTTTTCAAGTTCAAAAAGAAGCTGGCGTCCGGCATTGACTTTGTGCTGACCCATCCTGTTTTTAATCCGGACAATCTCGCGCCGTTTGTGAGCGAGGCAAAGGAAAAGGGAGTCAAGGTGATCGCCGGTGTTTCTCTTCTCGTTGCCGAGGAGATTCCGGGTTATAAGGACGGCAGTCATCCCGGCCTTTTTGTGCCGGATGAAGTCCTTGCGGATATCGAAGGCGCGGGCATCGAAAAGGGGATAGAGATAGCGGCCCGGCTCATCGGGACGATTAAGGATAAAGGGTTGTGCGACGGGGTTCATATCTCGGCGCCCGGGCATGAAGAGAAGATTATCGATATTATCAAGAGTTCAGGAATTTAAGGCAATCGATATATGGAAAACACAAATGACGCATTGCATATAGAACCCGCATGGCTCGGAGAAGTGGAAAAGGAGACGGGAATTGGCGTCTCAGCCTGTTATCAATGCAAAAAATGTACGAATGGTTGTCCTGTGACCTTTGCCATGGATATCTATCCGGATCAGGTTATTCGCCTGGTTCAGATGGGGCAGAAAGAGCGTGTTCTATCCTGTTCAACGATCTGGGTCTGTTCGGCATGTGAGACATGCACGACGCGCTGTCCCAATGGGGTTGACGTGGCCGGGGTCATGGACTACCTGAAGGAAACGGCTGTGAGGAGAGGGGCTGACATCCCGCAGTCCAATACCTATACCTTTCACAGGACATTTCTTGATGAAATCAGGAAGTTGGGGCGTATCTCCGAGGCCGGGCTGATAAGGAACTATATGCTCAAGAGCGGGGTGCTGAGAAAGAGATTACAGGATGGATCCCTAATAGGAGATCTATTGTTAGGCTGGTCCATGTTCAAGAAAGGACGGATGAATCTCCTTCCAAAGAAGATCAAGGCAAGGGGAGAAATTAGTAAGATCTTGAAGTGAGACCTATGGTTAAGTGGTCGAATGGTCAAGTGGTCAAATAGTTGAGTGGTTAACTACTTGACAATTTGACGATTCAACTATTTGACAATCTCTATAAAGTAGGGACACAAATGAGAAAAGTAAGTTACTATCCAGGCTGTTCATTAGAGGGAACTGCCAGGGATTATAGTGAATCTATTCATGCGGTCTGTCGGGAACTGGGGATTGACCTGGAGGAGCTGGAGGATTGGAACTGCTGTGGCGCTACGGCTGCTCACAGCATAGATCACGAGGCCTCCATTGAGCTTGCGGGAAGGAATCTGACCATAGCCGCAAGCAAGGGACAGGATCTGGTAGTGCCATGCCCGCTCTGTTTCAACCGGCTGAAAACGGCGGAAAAGGCAAGGTCATTCTATAATCAGAAGACCGGTATACTCGATCTGGCCGATTTTATGAGTCGGGATGATATTCTCGATCTGATTGAATCAAGAGTGACCAGGCCTCTATCCGGGATCAAGGCGGTCTGTTACTATGGCTGCATGTCGAGCAGGCCTCCCGGGATTACTGATGCCGCGGCCTGTGAGAATCCGACAAGCATGGACCGCATCATGGACCGCCTCGGCGCGGAAGTGATTCCCTGGTCATATAAGACCGATTGCTGCGGCGCAAGCCATGTGATCGCAAGGCAGGATATCGTCCTCGAGTTGGTGAAGAGGCTATATGCAAAAGCGGACGCAGCGGGGGCGAACTGCATAGTGGTTTCCTGCCAGATGTGCCAGGCCAACCTGGACATGTATCAAGAGAAGATCTGTCGAAAATTCGAAACCGAGTATTACCTTCCTATTATCTATTTTACGGAGATGATAGGGCTTGCCATGGCTCACAGGGGCGTGAAGACCTGGTTTTCCCGTCATTTTGTCGAGCCGGACAGGCTCCTTGCCGAAGCAGGGCTTGTTTAGATCAGGGATCAGGGGGTCAGGAATCAGGGGTTGGGGAAGATCGTCCGTGGTGAGCATAGAACTTGCCAATCGTCACTCTATAGACCTTCACATAAATAATTGCACGGCGTTATCGGTCAAAATCCTCGACAACGTACCCCAATGTACGCCTTACTCGAATTNNAATTATCTGAAGGTCTATATCAGGCAGAATGCTTAATGGATTACAAAGAGCTGTCGAGAAAAAGACCGATCCCTGAAACCCGACACTTGGCCCCCCGACCTCGTGAACTGTTATAGAAGAGAGAAGATCATACAATGGTGAAGAATAAATCAAATAAGACGAAGAAAAGCGGCGCTTTGATTGTTGTCGGCGGTGGTATTGCAGGGATGCAGTCGGCCCTCGATGCGGCCAACTCCGGGTTTAAGGTCTATCTTGTCGAATCAAGACCGAGCATAGGTGGCGTGATGGCTCAACTCGACAAGACATTTCCAACCAATGATTGTTCCACCTGCATGCTGTCGCCAAGGCTGATCGAGGTGGCCAAGAACCCGAACATCGAGATTATCAGCTATGCCGAGCTCGTCGAAGTCACGGGCGATCCCGGTCAATTCAAGGCGAAGATCAGGCAGAAAGCCCGTTATGTGGATCCGGACAAGTGTATCGGGTGTGGTATTTGTGCAACAAAATGTCCAAAGAAGGTGCCCGATGAATTCAACCAGGGACTCGGAAAGCGAAAAGCGATCTACCTGACCTTTGCGCAGGCCATTCCACTTGTTTACACAATCGACAAGGACAACTGTATCTACTTCAAGAATGGGAAATGCCGGGCATGTGAGAAGTTCTGCCCGAACAAGGCGATTGATTTCGAGCAGAAGGATGAGATCATAGAGGTTGAGGCAGGCGCGGTCATCCTGGCGTCCGGGTTTGAGACGTTTGACGCACGGCTAAAGGGTGAATATGGATACGGGCGTTATGCGAATGTCCTGACCAGCCTCGATTACGAGCGTATCCTTTCCGCCGGAGGGCCGTTCGAAGGGCATATCCAACGCCCGTCTGACGGCGAAAAACCCCGAAAGATAGCATGGATACAGTGTGTGGGTTCGCGGGATGCCAGTGTGGGCAACGAGTATTGTTCCTCGGTCTGCTGTATGTACGCGACGAAGCAGGCGGTGATTTCGAAGGACCATGACAGGGAGATACAACCGACGATCTTCTATATCGATATCCGTGCCCAGGGCAAGGGTTTTGACCGGTATTACGAGCGGGCCCGTTATGGGGGTGGTGTCCGTTATGTGAGGTCGATGGTCTCAAGAGTAGTGGAGAACCCGGACAGATCTCTTGAGATTCAGTACGTGGACGGATCAGGTGAGATCTTGACAGAGAATTTCGATTTGGTCGTGCTCTCAGTCGGGCTTCGGCCGAATTCAGCGATGCGCGATCTGGCGCAGAAGCTCGATATTGAGCTGAATCAGTTCGGATTTTGTAAGAGCGGGCGTTTGGATAGTGTTGCTACGTCAAGGGACGGCTTCTTTGTCTGTGGCGCGTTTGAGCGTCCCAAGGATATCCCGAATACGGTTATTCAGGCGAGCAGCGCGGCCGGGACGGCGACCGGTTTCCTGGCAGACGCCAGGGATACGATGGTCAAGGAAAAATCCTATTGCGCGGAAAGGGACGTGAAAGACCAGGACCCTCGTATCGGCGTCTTTGTCTGTCACTGCGGGAGCAACATTGCAGGAGCAGTCGACGTGAAGGCCGTTGCCGAATACGCCCGGACCCTGCCCGATGTTGTCTTTACCTCGGACTATCTTTTTACCTGCTCGACCGATACTCAGAATGAGTTGAAGAATGTCATAGAGCAAGAGCGGCTTAACCGTGTGGTTGTGGCGTCTTGTTCACCCCGGACCCACGAGGGACTCTTTCAGGATACCTTGCGTGAAACAGGTCTCAATAAATATCTCTTTGAAATGGCTAATATCAGGGACCAGTGTTCCTGGGTACATGCGGCCGGCGGAGTTGATGTCACGGAAAAGGCAAAGGACCTTGTAAGGATGTCCGTGGCCCGCAGCGCCCGTCTTGTGCCGCTTTCCGAGACACCCTTTGAGGTGACTCCCGCAGCGCTTGTCGTGGGAGGGGGTATGGCCGCCCTGACTGCGGCCTTGAGCCTGGCTGAGCATGGCCACAAGGCATATCTCGTGGAGAAATCAGAGAGGCTGGGAGGGAGCGCAAGGTTTATTCATTACACGGAAGACGGGGCCAGGCCGGCAGAGCAGGTCGAGGAGTTGATCCGCAATGTGGAGAAGAACCCCCTGATTACGGTCTATACCAAGGCAGAGGTGCTTGATTGCAGCGGTCATGTCGGTCAATTTTCAAGCCATATCCTGGCTGGCGGAAAGAAACACTCAATCTCCTACGGCGTGGGGATGATAGCCATGGGCGGTGAGATGCACAAGCCCAAAGAATATCTCTACGGCGAAGACGACAGGGTCCTTACCCAGAGGGATTTTGAGCAGCAATTGGCTGCCGGAGGAGAAGAACTCGCTGATGTCAAAGACGTGGTCATGATCCAGTGTGTGGGTTCAAGGGAAGAAGGTCACTCATATTGCAGCAGGGTTTGCTGCACGGACGCCATAAAGAACAGCCGCAAGTTCAAGGAGCTTTACCCCGCAGCCAATGTTTATGTATTGTTTCGGGATATCAGGACATTCGGGTTCAAGGAGATCTACTACAAGAAGGCGCGCGAAGAAGGTGTCCGGTTCATCCGTTACGAACCGGAAAGAAAACCCGAGGTATCAGAAGGTGGCAGGCTCAAGGTATGTGTCTATGATCAGAACATGCGGGCCGAGATCGGAATCGATGCCGACCGTGTCGTGCTTAGCGTGGCTATCAGACCTTATGCAGAGAGCAGAAAACTCGCGGACGTCTTCAAGCTCCCTCTGGACGAGGACGGCTTCTTTATGGAGGCGCATCTGAAACTGAGGCCGCTCGAGTTTGCCAATGCCGGTTTTTTCCTTTGCGGCCAGGTTCACGGCCCCAAGTTCATGGATGAATCGATTGCCCAAGCAAAGGGGGCTGTCTCAAGGGCGTGCACGATTCTGTCAAAAAAAGAGATGTTGGCGGGCGGGGATGTGGCTTTTGTGGACGAAACAAAGTGCATCCTATGTATGACCTGTGTGCGCACCTGTTCTTACGGCGTGCCGAAGATTAATGAGGAAGAAGGGGTTATTGTTATCGATGCGGCGGCCTGTCAGGGATGCGGCAATTGTGCCGCGGCCTGTCCGCGCGGGGCCATTACCGTGGGGCACAACACAGACGAGCAGTACATTGCCAAGATAGGCGCGCTGCATGAGCTTCGCGCCGCATAGCAGTGTAAATAAAATGCCTAAAGTGCGCTAAAGTGCCTAAAGTTGAGGTATGTTGTCAATTAGTAACGCTGAAAGCGCATTCCTCAACTTTAGGCGCTTAAAGAGTAATAAGGAGTATATAATGGAGGAATTTGATCCCAAGATTGAGGCTATGGTGTGTACGTATTGTACGTATACTGCCGCGGATATGGCCGGTTCCCAGCGATTGCAGTACCCGTCCACGGTGCGGATAATCAAATATCCGTGTACCGGCAGGATATCCATCGAGCATATTCTCAAGGCCTTTGAGGCGGGGGCGGATGCCGTCTTCGTGGGAGGCTGCGAAATAGGTAGTTGCCATTTCGTGGAAGGGAACTTGCGGGCCACGGAGCGTGTGGCCTAC
>LGOV01002244.1_pt1 | contig 14317 bp, 13 predicted proteins | sample 469881 | NCBI WGS metagenome assembly LGOV01 (sample SAMN03857199, study PRJNA290197) | marine sediment metagenome | biome: marine cold seep biome; feature: cold seep; material: marine sediment; isolation source: sample #5579, elevator 3A push core 41 containing 12 cm of sediment... ...
ATTTCTATTTTCACTTCACTTTGGGTTATAGTTTTCCAAATGTCTCTATAATAACCTCCACCACAATAACAGTATTCATAAGGAATTGCTTCACCATTTTTTATTGACTCCTTGATTCTTGGACAGTGACAATATAAAGATTGTTTCTCTTGTGAATCATTAGACTTAAAATATTCGTGAAACTCTGCTGGTATTTTTGTCGCAAGAATTGTAGTTCCATCTAGCTTACCTGCAATTCCCCAATTATGATCTTTAATGTATTGAAGCTCGCTATCTGATAATGATTTATAATTTACAATATCTTTCTCGAATTTTTCTTGTAGTTTTCGATGGACTAATTCTAAATCATCCGTTTCTTTATAGAGTTTTGCAAACGGCCTCAAGTCATCCCTAGAATAAAAGCATGCAGATTCTGTTAAAATATCATGAATTTCTTCGTTGGAGAAATTCAATTTAAGCAATCTTATAAGTTCTCTTGTTTGCTCTAGTGGAGTCGAATACTTATCAACTTCACTCATGATTTCGAGTTCACTATACTTGGCAATGTTTGCAGCAACTTTTCTTAACCATAGAGTATTAAAATTCTCCATAAAAAAACCCCTTTATTATTATTATATCTTTTTATTCATAAAAATATAATGATAAAGAGGATTAATATTCTATTCTTGGTTATTTGCAGCTTCGTCTTTCGCCATACAGCATTTCTTATATTTTTTACCGCTTCCACAAGGGCAAGGATCGTTTCTACCTATTTTCACTTTAGGCGCTATTGCTTTTGAATCTCTAAAGTCTTTTTTAATGTTTTTTTGTTGTTCTTTAGTTAATAGTGTATTCCATTCCTTGATGTTATAAAGCCATTTTGCTTTTGCGTCATGCATGTTGAAATATAGTTTTTCGTAGTTGATTGTAAAAGAAATAGGAGTATCGAGTTCATAATCATCTAGATTCAACTCTGTTTCTAGTGAAGGATTGATACCGTCTAAAAATCCGGTAAATGTAACTTCATCCACTCCGTTTGCATCTGCTAAATCTTTAATGGTGCCCTCGATAACATTGCTTTCTAGTTTCAATATTTTTTTGTAGATTCCTTCTTCTTCTTTTAAATACTCTTTCCAAAATTGAGAATATTGTTCAGGACTCATCTCGCTTTCGGTAATGTTTTTCCATGTTTCATATGGTTTCATTTTTTTTAATCACCTTTCTTAAATAATTGTATATAATAATGGCACTAGAATTGGTACTAGTGCAGTTAATAACACACCGCTTACAAATGCCACGATAGTTGTATTACTATCGGTATTGTTTGATATAACAGGCAAGGTAGTATCCATCGCCGTTGCTCCCGCAGGCCCTATTGCAGATAGATAGTTTAGTTTTATCGCTACTAAAGGTACGATGAGAAAAGTTATCAATTCTCTAAATATGTTTGAAAGAAAGGCTATTGAGCCAAGCTCTGCATTTCCTATATTGGTGAGAATAACACCAGATAAACTATACCAACCGAAGCCGGCAGAAATTGCAAGTCCTTCGTTGAGTTGCATATTAAAAATCAATGCAGTCGTCACTCCACCAAATAGGCTACCAAACACAACAGAGAGAGTAACTATTAGTATACTATAAATTTTATCTTTAATGTTCGATAATGTGGATTTATTTGAGCCGATATCGAGTCCAACAGATAGTAGTAATATTGCCAAGGTTACTTGGCTGAGAATATCAAGATTATAAACGATATAGCTTCCAGAAAAAAACATACCGAAAATTATTCCAAGAGAAACGGAAACTAGTACAAGTATCGTCAAGATAAATTCCTCCTTAGCATGTGCGTCACAGTAAATATTGTCAGTACGCTGAATATTACTGTCAACAAACTGAAAGTTATTGCTTTTAGTCCAATAAGACTTAAATCGTTGATAATTTCTGGATTTGAACCGATTGAAACCCCCATAAAAAATAGAAGTATGGTTAAACCTAAAATTTGAAATTTTGAATTTATTTTTTTAAGACTATCGGTCCACTTAATATAAATACCAAATACAATTCCGAGTGTTACAGTTACAGCAATTGACCACATATAAACCTCCATAATTTTTACTCACATAGGGAGTGTATCATTAATTAAATTGTTATGTCAATTGTAACTCAAACAGAATCTTTGTTATAATAAATAAAAACAGGAGAATTAGATATGGAAAAAGTATTTATAACTGATTTGGACGGTACATTATTAAATGATGATGGACAACTCAGCAATGAAAGTAGAAATATTTTAACTGCTCTTATTGATAATGGAGTAAAATTTACTGTAGCAAGTGCAAGAAGTATTGATTCTATCAGAGAAGTCATTAAGGATTTGCCGATAAATATGCCTATTATTGAATTTAATGGTTCATATATTTCTGACTATTATTCTGGAGAAAAGTTATTGGTTAATCATATGAATAGAAGTTATAACGAAAAAATTTATGATATTATTGAAAGTCATAATGTATCAATGATAATCACAACTCATGAGAATGATAGTGATTATATAACTTTTAATACAAAAAATATGAAGTTGGGTGCACTTCATTATATTGATTATAGAAAAAGTCATGATAACGGAAGATTGATCAATACTGAAAATGTGAAAAGAGTTCTAGATAAAGATATTATCTGTTTCAATATTATCGATAAAGAAAACATTGTAAAAGAGATCCACGATAAACTTATTGAAACTTTTGGCGATGAGTTGGAAGTGCATATGATGAGGGGAACATACTCGGAGGAGTGGTACTGGCTTAATGTCGCTGACCCTTCCGGTACAAAAGCTCATGCTATAAAAACTTTTAAAGAAATGTTTCTGAAAGATACAGATATTCTTTATGTTTTTGGAGATAATAATAATGACTTGGGAATGTTTGAAATTGCAGATGTGCCTGTTGCGTTAGAAAATAGTATTTTGCAATTAAAACAATTATCGAAGGTGCAAATCGGGTATAACTATGATAATAGCGTTGCAAAATATATAGAGAAAGAATGCGGGAAATAATTATGAAAAAAATTGATGAAAGAGATACGATGTTTGCTAGAATGGCATGGTCGAAGGATTCTGATGCTTACAATGATTATTATCGGAGAAATCCTGAAAAACTCAGTTTTGACGAGGAACTTAGAAGTTTGCCGAATCTATCGGAAGAGGGAACAGCAACATATGATCCAATAGATTCTAGGATCGCTGATAGTTTGTTTAGATTTATTGCAGACATAAGACCTTTTGCCGAAGGTGAAGTTGTTAGAGAACCACAGGAAATCGATCCTGAAACTGCAACTAGGAGAATTAAAGAGATAGCTAAGCATTTTGGAGCAGATTTGGTTGGAATTACTGAAATAAAGGATCATCATTATTATTCACATAGGGGAAGAACTGAAGAATCATATGGACATAAGATAACAAAAAAACATCGCTTCGCAATTGCCTTTGCTATTGAAATGGATAAAGAGTTTATTAATAGAGCACCACAAGTTGAACAGACAATCGAGACAACGAGGGGTTATTTAAAAGCGGGAATTACAGGAATGGTTTTAAGTTATTTCCTAAGGGAAATCGGGTATGAAGCTAGAAATCATATGGATGGAAATTATTTGGTTGTGGCTCCTTTAGTAGCTCAAGATGCAGGACTTGGGGAAATAGGACGCTTGGGGATACTTATTACTAAAAAATACGGTCCTAGAGTCAGGTTAGGTGTTGTAACAACAGATTTAGAGCTAATCTCAGATGGGGAAAAAAGGTTCGGCATCGAGGAATTTTGTGAAATTTGTAATAAATGTTCAAAAACTTGTCCCGGTAGAGCCGTTTCTTCTGATATAATAGATGAGGTCGATGGTGTAAAAAGATGGAAAATCGAGCAAGAAAAGTGTTATCGCATATGGAGGAGTATAGGAACTGATTGTGGTGTATGCCTTTCAACTTGTCCATTTTCTCAAGGTATTGATATTGAAAAAATCGATAAAATGAAGGATAATCATAACATGATTTTAGAAATACTGAAAGAACATGAAGAGAAATATGGAGTCAGGAATTATGTTAAAGAAAAACTAGATATTTTAAAGTGATCGGAGGAGATATTAATGGAGTTAGTAGGAAAAGTATTGATTGCACAAGCTGGAGGACCAACTGCTGTAATTAATCAATCTTTAGTAGGTGCAGCTTTAGAAGCGAGGAAATTTAATCAGATTACAAAAGTATATGGTGCTTTGAAAGGCGTCGAGGGAATTATTAATGAGAATTTCGTTGATTTGACAAAAGAGACTACAAACAACCTTGAAAAGGTGGCTAAGACTCCATCTTCAGCATTATTATCTACTCGTATTAAACCTGATGAAGCCTATTGTAAAGAGATGTTCAAGGTCATGCAGGCACATGAAGTTCGTTATTTTTTCTATATTGGAGGAAATGATTCATCGGATACAGTGCGTATTGTCAGTGAAAATGCTGATAGAGCTAATTATGAGCTTAGAGCAATTCATATTCCTAAGACAATTGATAATGATTTAGTAATTAATGATCATACACCAGGATACGGCAGTGCAGCTAGATTCGTTGCACAAGCATTCTCTGGGGTTAATCTTGATAATCGTGCAATGGGAGGAGTTTACATCGGTGTAGTTATGGGACGTCATGCAGGCTTTTTAACAGCTGCATCTGCATTAGGACAGAAATATCCTGATGACGGTCCACATCTAATTTATGTTCCTGAACGTGCTTTTAACATCGATAAATTTTTATTTGATGTAAAAGCTGTTTATGAAAAATACGGCAGGTGTGTTGTTGCGGTTTCAGAAGGAATAAGTGATGAATTGGGAACGCCGATTTTAGCCAAGTTAAAAGGCGAACTTGAACAAGATTTCCATGGTAATGTTCAACTCTCTGGAACTGGAGCTTTAGGAGATTTATTATCTGATATGGTTAAGAAAAAATTAGGTATTTCCAGAGTTAGATCAGATACTTTCGGTTATCTTCAAAGATCTTTTCTAGGAGTAGTTTCTGATGTGGATCAACAGGAAGCTAGAGAAGTTGGTGAAAAAGCGGCTCAATTTGCTCTTTGGAACAACATAGATGGTTCAATTGTGATTGAAAGGATAGGATATTATTCAGTTGATTATAGACTTGAATCACTTCAAAAGATTGCTGGAAAAACGAAGTTGATGAATGATAAATTCATTAACAAGAAAGGAAATGGCGTTACAGATGAGTTTAAATTTTATTTAAGACCTCTTTTGGGTTCTGGATTTAATACGCCTCATCGATTAAGAGCTCCATTAGCAGAAAAAATATTAAATAAATAAGAGGTGGAAATAAATGATATTATTATTTAATCAATTAAACATGGTAGCAAATAGCATAATTATTCTAATCGTTTTAATACTATTTTCAAGTATTGTTATTTCTTTTATTATTAGAAATAAATATAGAATTCTTATAGGAGACATTCACGATCCAGAACATAGAGAAAAGCACGCTTTCTATAATGATGTGCTTAATAAAATCGTAGCAGAATATAAACAAGTATTAGAGAGTAAAAAGGAAGATATCAATACTTTTGCTTTGGTTGACAAGTATTATCATACTGAACTTAAATGGTTGGAATTTGGAGAGAAATTTGTTTCAAAGGCAATTTCTCTTATGATTGTATTAGGTCTTTTAGGAACTTTCTATGGTTTGACATTATCAATAGGAGAATTGGTTCAATTGCTCAGTACAACTGGAGCTGAAATGGTTAGTGATGTCAATTCTATTACAGGTGGGTTGATTAGTTCCGTAGAAGGCATGTCGGTTGCATTCATTACTTCTCTTTTTGGTATTGGTTCATCAGTTGTTTTAACAATTCTGAATATCATGTTCAACCTTGAAAACAAAAGAGATAGTGTATTAATAGCCGTAGAGGAATACTTAGACAATACTCTCAATGTTAAAGGCGATGCAAGTGTTTTTGAATCTTCAATGAGCATATTGGCAGAGGCTATGGAGAGAAACTTTGTTCAAGTAACGGATGTTATAAGAGAACAGTTGAATGTATCTACAGAAGGATTGATTCAGGTTTCTGAATCTTTTGGAACCTCAATGGAAAGCTTTGATGATTCTCTTAATAAGTTCTCTGTAAATATCAGGGATTTCTCTGAGTTCAACTATCATTTAAAAACAAATATTCAGAGAATGAATGTCAGTTTTGCAGATTTGACTACAGGACTGAAAGAAAATACTAAAGAGTTAGAAGCATTGACTAAAGACATCATCAAGAATAATTAAAGGAGGCCTTCTATATGAGAAGAAGACGTAGTAAACCGATAGAAGAGAATTTTTGGCCTTCTTTTACAGATATGATTTCAACGATTGCATTGATATTGTTTTTTCTTATGCTGATTGCATATGTAAATAATATCGTTACAGGAAAAGACTTAGAGTATGCAAAAAAGCAGTTGGTTGATACAGAATTGAGACTAGAAGAAAGCAAGGCCGAAATAAGCCAAGCTGAAAAGCAACTTAGACTTTTAAAAGATGATTTAGATAAAACTATGGCTGAGTTGGAAATCGGTGAGATAGCACTTAAATTATCAGAAGAAGAGATAGATAAACAAAGAGAAATCATTGCTGACAGCAATCAGGAACTTGGTGATTTAAGAACCAAACTTCAAGGAATAGCAGTGTTGAGGTTAGAACTATTAAAATCGGTCAAGGAATCGATTGAAAAAAGTTTGGGAACTACAACAGCAGAAGGTGAAGAGTTGGTTACAATTGCTGATAATGGAAATATCGTTATCAACGAGAGTTTGGTTTTTGAGTTTGATTCTTATAGAATTAAACCTGAAGGTAAGGTTTTATTAGATAAACTTGCAGATGCGTTTGAAAGCGTTCTAGGTGATGATGAAGTTAGAGCATCGATTGATGCGATTTCTATTCAGGGACATACCGACGAGCGAGGGACTGCAGAGTATAATAGAGAATTATCTTCAAAGAGAGCGTATTCGGTTGTAAACTATATGCTTGATGTAAATAGTAGTTTAGAGACAAAATACGGTGATTATTTTGCTGCAAGTGCATATTCAGAGTTCAGACCTCTTTCGACAGGAACGACTGAAGAAGATTATAGCATGAATAGAAGAATTGAAATTGCAGTTATTCTTAAAGATTCAAATATTCAGAATATTATTGATGAATATTTAAAGGATTCACTTACAATTTTTGAATAGTAGATTTCCTGGTGCATATGCATCAGGTTTTCTTTTTTTTGGTTTAAAATATAGTATAATTTATTGTAGGGGGGAATTATCATGATTAAAGTAGGAGAAAGAATACCAAATTTCACACTTGCGTCAACTGTTGGATCCGATATGAGCATCGCAGAATTAAAGGGCAAAAAAGCGATAATGTATTTCTACCCAAAAGATAATACACCTGGCTGAACAACTGAAGCCTCTGAGTTCAGAGATTTAAAAGAAGAATTTGAGAAATTGGGATATATTATTTTGGGAATCAGTAAAGATTCTATGAAATCGCATATTAAATTTTCACAAAAATTAAATTTAAATTTTCAATTGTTAAGTGATCCAGAGAAAAAAGTTCATGAAATGTTTGATGTGCTTAAAGAAAAAAACATGTTCGGTAAAATAGTGATCGGTACTGAGCGGTCGACATTTATTATTGATGAAAATGGAATTTTGATAAAAGAATATAGAAAAGTCAAAGCTAAGGGCCATGCTAAGCAAATCTTGGAGTATATAAAGGAGATATCGATTTGAAACATTTGAAATACATATTTATAGGACTGTTATTGTTTGTTTTTATACTGATAAGTGTAGTAGAAGTTTATACGTTCAACCACGATTATTATCTTTCTGAATTTGATAAATACGATGTATATGAAGATGTGGATTTAGAACGCGAGGGAGTTGACTATGCGTCGGGAGAAATAATTTCCTATCTTAAGAATGATAGAAATGATTTGAATGTTATCTATGGTGGAGTAGATGTATTCAATCAAAGAGAGATATCCCACATGGTTGATGTAAAAAGAATTTTTACTGTAATGAAGTACGCGAAAATATTTGCTAGCCTTTTGGGAATTTTATTGATAGTGCTTGATAAAAGCATTAAAACAGTTTTATGGAGTTTGATCTATACTGGAATGCATTCGCTGGTAATGATGGGCACTGTTATAGTATTGGCAATCAATGATTTCACTAGTGCATTCATCAAATTTCATGAGATGTTTTTTAGTAATGAATTATGGCTGTTGAATCCTGTGACGGATCGATTGATACAAATGCTTCCTGAAGGGTTCTTTTTAGATATGGCATTATCGATAGGAATTACACACCTGTCAATCACTTTGACACTCGCAATAATTGCAGTATATAATTTAAAAAAGATTAAAGCATAATCTGGTTATCAATCAAGGAGAATTGGATATGATAAAAATTGTTTTAGGAATTGATTCAAAGAAAAAGGAAAATTACATATTTAGTGAAATCAATGAGAATTACAAAAAAAGGGAAAAACCGATATTGGTTGTCGTACCTGAACATTTCACTCTTAACATGGAAAGAAAATTACTGGAGGCCCTAAGTTTAAAAGGAATGATGGGGCTGGAAGTTGTAAGCTTTTCAAGGCTTGTAAATAAAGTCGTTAAAGAAATGATCATTGATGATCAAATTCCGTTGACTTCATTAGGAAGAAAACTATTGGTCAAGCGCATTATAAATGAAAAATTAGATCAATTAAAAGTATATTATAAGAGTTTCAACAAGCTTGGTCTCGTGAATGAAATTGAGGAAATCATCAAGGATTTAAGAAACGAAAAAATCAGTGCATCTGATTTGGAACATTTTAAAGACCAATTGACAGGAGATTCTCTATTAAAGAAAAAAATTGAGGATATTCTTGTAATTTACTATCATTATGAAACCATAATTGAAGATGGGTATATTGATGAAACAATTAAATATAGATTATTTATTGACAATATAGATCTTATTCCATCTTTATTGAATTCTGAAATTTACATTCTTCAATTCACTGGGTTTTCGCTTCAAGAATTAGAAATAATAAAAGCACTAGAGGAAAATAACAATAAAGTGACTTTTTCTATAGATTATGATGAAAAATATGAAAGTGAAGTTTATTCTTTTACTAAGAAGACATTTGATGCTATTTATAATTATTTTGATGAAATTAAAGTGACTTCAATTCAATCAAGTGTTACTGAGCTACAACAATTCGGGATAATACTTAACCAGTATGAAGAAATGAAAAAAGAATTTCCAGTAAAGATTTTTACTGGAAGGAATATTTATTCTGAAGTTGCCTTTGTCGTTGGAGAAATCAATACGTTGATTAGAACAGGTGGCATAAAATCAGCTGACATAGGTATTTTACTGGCTAATGATGAAGCATATGGGATGATTCTCAACAGGGAATTGGAAAAATATAAAATTCCATACATCATGGATGAAAAAAAATCAATTAAGGACACCAATATTATAAGAGCGATAATCATGCTTCTTCAGTTCTACAATATGCATTTTGAAACTGGTTTTTTGCTTAAGTATCTTAAATATATAGTTCCTAACGATGAAATGAAAAACGTAGACATATTAGAAAATTATGCATTGGAAAAAGGAATCAATCATGAGGAATGGACAAATCCTTTTGAAGACGCCATAGTAGAATCCAATAGATTGAAATATGTAGAACCGTTGATTGTTCATAATAAGAAATTCAAAAAAAATCAAAGTGTTTCAGAATTCACAGAAAAGATTATCAATCTATTAAATACCTTAAAGATCAAGGATATTGTGGATAGGGAAATTAAGACACTTAAATTGTTTTCACGTCATGATGAAGTTTTGATTATGGCTCAGGTATGGAATAGATTTTTGGAAATCATTGATCAAATGAGTGAAGCCACAGGTGAGGAAAAAATCACTTTGAAAGACTATATAGAGTATTTGAAGTTTTCTTTTGAAAGTGAAAAAGTAGGAATCATTCCGTCTATCAGCGATGGAATTGAAGTCGGGGTATTAGGGCGCAGCGTTAGCTTGGATAAAAAAATAAATTTTGTATTGGGAATGAATGAAGGGAATCTACCTAAAGATTTGAGTGAATCTTCAATTTTATCGGAAGCAGATAAAGAGGTTCTATTAAATTACGGTTTTGATTTGCATAACCATATTGATTTTTATCGTGCTAAAGAAAAATTGGACTTTTTTAGATTGATTTCTAAAACAGAAAAATTAGTATATTTTACTCTATCATCAAGTGATAAGGATGGAAAGGGAATTAAACCATCCTATTTTATCACGAGAACAAGGGAAATCTCTCAAAACCTCGTTGATTTAGATGATTTAATGAATGAAGATGTTCTAACGAATCAGATTTTGTTAGATAAAGACTATTTTAAAATCAACCTTATAAGAAAGTTGCGAGCCGCTAGAGAAGGACATATTCTTAATAATATGTGGAGGAATATCATTGCGAAAGTTTACCGTGATGATAATAAGATGTTCAACGAAATAATTGAAAGAGTTTTTTATTCAAATCAAGTAGATACCATAAGTAAATACGATGATCATCAAAAATTATTCACTTCGATAACTAAATTGGAAAAATACTCAAAATGTCCTTATTCTTATTTTGCTCAGTATGATTTAAAAGCAAGAGAGAGAAAGGAATTTAAAGTGAGTTTGCCTGATATAGGGAATGTTTATCATGAAGTTTTACAATTGGTGGTCGACGATATGATAAGCGAAAAAGAAATTAGCGCCATTGAAGTGTATATTGAAAAGACAATAAATCAACCTAAGTATTTTGTTTTTAAAAAGCGCTATGGGGATCAATATTTAGTTAAAAAGGTTAAAGAAACTGTAGAAATTACTTTAGAAAACATTGTGGATTATTTTGGTAATAGTAGTTATTCTCCAAAATTTACAGAGTTGGAGTTTACTCATAGAACTAAAGTCGATGCTTTTTCTCCAGTAGAAATCAAATTAGATGAAGAGCGGTTTGTTGCCGTTGAAGGAAAAATTGATAGAATCGACTTGTATAAGGATGAAAATGATAGAACCTATTGTAATATTGTAGACTATAAAACTGGCAAAAAAGACTTGATTTTAGATAGAATCATTAGAGGGATAGATTATCAGCTTGCAATTTATCTCCTGGCGAGTTTATCGAATAGTGAAGCCTTGGGCACAGATAAAGTATTACCGAGTGCGGTCCTTTATTATAGAATTCACAATGATTATGATGAATATATTGAAAAATCACCTGAAGATCTAGAGAAACTTCATGATAAAAAATTTAAAATGACAGGTTTGCTTTTAAAAGACAAGGATGTTTTAGGGAAAATGGATCAATCTTTAGAAGAAAGCAATTCTTCAGATTTTATTCCTGTCAGATTAAAGAAAAATGGAGAATTTTATTCCGACAGCAATGTATTAAGTGAAGAAGGTTTTGATAAACTATTAAAGATAACCAAAGACAATATTAAAAACATTGGGAATAAAATCTTGAATGGAGAAATTGAAATAAGTCCAATTAAGGAAAAAGCTTTCAAAGCATGTGATTACTGCAGATATAAGAGTATTTGCAAATTTGATACCGATTTTATAAATAATGATTATAGATATGTGGAATATAAAAAAAATAGCGATGTGATTGATGAGATTGGAAGTGATACAGGTGACTAATTGGACTAATCAACAGAATGATGCAATTTATAAAAGAGATGCGAACATCTTAGTTTCAGCAGCAGCAGGATCAGGTAAAACTGCTGTTTTAACTGAGAGAATCGTTGAATTGTTGGAACAGCAAAAAATTGATATCAATCAACTCCTTGTATTCACATTTAGTCGTATGGCTGCCAATGAAATGAAAGAGAGAGTGTATAAAAAAATAATTGAACGACTAAAAAAGAAAGGATATGAAGATTTTTATAGAAGACAGTTGATAAAAATAAATCAAGCGAGTATTACAACTATTCATTCGTTTTGCAACGAGGTTGTAAAAAGTCATTTCTTTATGTTGGGTTTAGATCCTGATTATAGAATCGGAGAGGATAATGACTTCAATTCTATAAAAGAGACAATTTTAGATGAAATATTTGAAATCCATTATGCCAAAGAAGATAAAGATTTTGAAGATTTAGTTGAAGTCTATTCTGATCAAAGAGGAGATAGAAAGTTAAGAGATTTAGTTTTTTCAATTCACAGGAAAACTCAGGCTTATCCGGATGTAGATGAATGGACTAAGGACATGCTAGTAAAATATTCTGACGAGAAATACTGGAATGAATATTTAAAAGAACATATGATAAGTGAAATGGAAAAATGTTTAAGAGCTTCTGAAAAATTATGGGATATTGTTGAAAATGAAACAGAGAGTGATAAATATAGAGAATTTTTTTCAAAAGAAATTAATAATATCAAAGAAAATTATTTTGTTTTAAATAAAGACATTAGTGAATTTCAAATAAGTTTTGATCGATTACCTGCAGATAAATCTATCGATAAAGAAACTAAAGAGAGAATAAAAAAAATAAGAGATTTCTACAAGGGTATTTTAAATGAGATATATAAAACTTATTTTGTGGAAAGAGATTTAATGCAGCATAAGGATGAGTTTTTGCTTCAGTTTAATCGTGTAGAAAAACTGATTGAGATGATAAAAGAATTTGATGTTAGGTTACTTGAACATAAAAAAGAAAATAATATTTTGGAATTCAGCGATTTAGAACATTTTGCTCTGAAAATTCTTAACGATCCAGATGTAGGAAAAACCTATCAAGAACAATTTGCCTATATATTTGTCGATGAATATCAAGATTCAAATTATATTCAAGAAGCCATTATTCAAAGAATTAAAGGAAGAGAAAATTTGTTTATGGTAGGGGATTTAAAACAGAGTATTTATAAATTTAGATTAGCTGAACCGAGTATTTTCTTGAATAAATATAAAGTATTTTCTAAAAATGAAAATCCTATAAATCATAAGATCGATTTAAATATGAACTTTAGAAGCAGAGGAAATATTTTAGCTTTTATAAATTATGTGTTTGAAGGGTTTATGACTGAAAAGTTTGGTGGAATGGAGTACAATGACCAAGCTAAGTTGTATTTGGGTAAAACTAATTTTGGAAACGCTGATTCACAAGTAGAAATCAATCTAGTCAATTATACTGCAGGAAAACTATCTAAAGAGGCATTGGAAATTTATGAGATTGGAAAACGGATAAAAATGCTGGTAAATGAAGGTAATGTCAATTATAAAGACATTGTAATTCTTATGAGATCTCCATCGAGTTATATTGAAGAATTATCAAGGATATTTGAAAAATTGAATCTTCCGCTCTTCATCGAGAGTACAGATGAGTATATCGATACACTAGAGGTTGACTTGATTCTGAATTATTTAAAAGTAGTCGATAATCCAAGGCAAGATATTCCTATGCTTAGCTTGTTGAGAAGCCCGATATATGATTTTTCTGACGAAGAATTATACCAAATCAGGAAAGAGTGCAACCACGATTATTATCATGAATGTCTTTTTGATTATCAAATAGAAGATGAAGTAAAAGAAAAAATAGATAAATTTTTGAATGATGTAAATAAGTTGAGAGAATTCAGCAGGTTTTTGACAATCGATAATTTAATATGGACAATATTCACGCAGTACAACTTCCAAGAATTTTTTGTAGCGCTTGCAAAAGGCGATAGAAGAAGTGCAAATATTAGAAAATTGATGGATATTGCCAGTGAATTTCAAATAAAAGACATTGTGGGATTATCAGATTTCAATCATTATATGAATTACTTAAAAGAGAAAGAAGCAAAGTTTAGCAGCGCCAAGATAATCAGCGATCAATCGGACGTTGTAAGATTGATGAGTATTCATAAAAGCAAGGGACTTGAGTTCCCGGTTGTAATACTTGCCGGCACCGGTAAGAAATTCAACAAAATGGATTCTTTTGGGGATGTTATAATTCACAACAAATTCGGTATTATACCGAAATATTTTGATAGAGAAAATCGAATTAAACGAAGTACTTTTCACAGAGATATTGTTTCAAATAAAATAAAAACAGAATCCAGCGAAGAGGAACTTAGGATACTATATGTTGCTTTAACACGTGCTGTGGATAAACTGATTGTTTTTGGAGGGGTTTCTTCAAAGAATTTCGAAGATACATTAAACAATTGGCAGCAGCAAATCAATTTTGCAGGGCTTGAGAATAATGATCGATTTATCGATTGGATCATGTTTAATATTTATAATCAAAAG
>LGOV01007846.1_pt3 | contig 14295 bp, 15 predicted proteins | sample 469881 | NCBI WGS metagenome assembly LGOV01 (sample SAMN03857199, study PRJNA290197) | marine sediment metagenome | biome: marine cold seep biome; feature: cold seep; material: marine sediment; isolation source: sample #5579, elevator 3A push core 41 containing 12 cm of sediment... ...
ACGGTTGTCGTTGGCCTGATAGGCATTGCCGCTGGCGCCGGTTGCGCTGAGATTATAGACCACAATGCTCTGGCCAGCGATGGGAGCCGTGTCGAGATTGCCGAGCACCTCGAAATTTGCGTCGGCACGGGTAAAGTCAAGTGGGTTGCCAGGGTCGAGGGCGTCGTCCGAACTGTAAGCCCGGTAGCGGCCACCGTCGACGGTGGGCAACAGTTCCAGGCAGCTACCTCCGCAACCAATCCGCACACTGTTGGGCAAAGCTAGACGAACATCCCGCTGCATACGCCGCAAAGCGGTTTCCGCCCCATCCACCAGTCTGGCACGGCGCGACAGGTCGAGAAAACCCTGAATCGGCTGCACAATAAACATGCCGCCAAGAGCCGCCATAATACCGGCCACCACCAGCACCACCACCATTTCCACCAGGGTGAAGCCGTAGGATCTTCTATGGGGTGAAAGTGTATACCGCATTGGACCTCAATGATAACTGCAGGTAAACAGGTTGAAAGCCGCAAACTCTTTTAAGTGCTAACCGCTTTCAATCTATTGGCCTGTTAAACGATTTTTAGTAGTTGGTCCGAAAACCGCTCAAACGCATATTGAAACCGACCGGATGGCTGACAGTGACTGTAATCTGCAGACTGTTGGCAGCACCGATACCGTTAAGGGGGGTGCCGACCACAGTCACATTAACGGTGTAATTCTCAAGGCCGCCGATGAGCTTGTCTGCCTGATCCCGCGCACCGATATCTACCAAGTTATTGTAGTCATCGATATCGTCAAACTGCACTCGACCGATCTCGGCATCGACCCCATCTGGATCGGCAAAAGGTTTCAGAAGAATCTCTTCCATATACGATTCGGCGATGGCCACCGCCTGATGTTGCAGCATGGGATCGGCGCTGTGACCCACAGTGTAGTTGATGGCCATCAGAACCCCACCGAGGGCGACACTCACCACCACGATAGAAATGACCAGTTCGATCAGGGTAAAACCCTGGTTTTCATATAAACGAACAAATATCATGGCATACTCACGTAGCCGCTTTCGCCGATGATGGTGAAGAAACGACCATCGACGGTCACCATTACCCCACCGGGAGTAGCCCGACCGAGGGCATCGAAAATCACAGGGGTCAAAGGTGAAACTGAAAGGGTGGTGCCAGATGGTGCCGAATCGGCAAAGGCGTCACTGCCCGTTGGCTGCAGCACAGCCCGATTGAATTCACTGATGTTGTCGCAGGCTTCCCGTTGTTGCAGGGCATAGTTACCATCGGCAACGGTCAACTGCACATCGCAACCGCTGGCCACTGCAAGCTTCTGGCCGTAGCGGGCCGCTGCCGCCACCTCATCGTAAAAGCCGCGGCTATTAAAATCGGTGGCGTTAAAAAAACGCGGCAGAGCCACGGCCGACAGGATGCCCAGCAGCAGAATGACCGTCACCAGCTCGACCAGGGTGAACCCCCTTAAATCTCTACCAGACGTCAAAATGATTCTTTCATATGGTGATACAGGTAAGGGACCCCGGCTTGCTAGGGTCCCTTACCTGTATCAGAGAAAGTCTTATGGCCAGCTCTTGGTGAGTACCGCTTTTTCCGTAGCGGTCTCAGCAGTAGTCACCGTAATGGTATAGGCTGTGCCATTAATCGTCGAAGCAATAGTGGCTAGGGAGGCGGCCCAATCGCCAGGGATTCCATCAAATGCATTCATAAGACAAGTCCCGTTATCAACCTCTCCAGTAGCGCAGGTCGTTGCATCATAAGTCGGGCGGTCGGCGGCAGCCTTTCCGACCAGTTTGGCAGCATGGTTCAGAGCAGCAGCAGCCTGTGCCGCGCCAAAGACACCATCGGCCTGGGCTACAGCCGCTTCAGTCCGCATATCGATAAATTTCGGAATAGCCACGGCGGACAGGATGCCCAGGATAACAATCACCACCACCAGTTCAATCAGAGTAAAACCTTTTTGATTCTGCATTACCGTTCTCCTTCTTTTGCTCTGTTAAAGGCTGACTTGGTACGTGAGACAGATTGACAAGACCTGCTCAACACTTACAAAACGTTTAGTGAAAACATATTTCACCAAATCTGAAACAACAAATCATCACAAACAAGCTTAATTATTATTTTTAACGACTTCCAAGATCAATTGTTTCTTAGGTGGCAATCCCCTCAAATAAAATTGCCTTGACCGGTCATCGCCAAACGCGGAATTAGCTCGACGATACTTTTGCGTTCGATAGATTAACAATCTCTGGACCTTGTCAAAATACCATTGTCCATCGGCCTGCACCGCCGGGTCAGAGGCATCCAAAATCCCCAGATAATTTGACGGCAACTGATCCATAAGCTGCATGGGATTATCTCCCTCAGAGATTGCCTCTGTTGGATTATTAACGAATGAATCAAGCATCACTGCTGCTTTCAAGGAGTTAACCACTCCCTCAAAAGACAGCCGCTCTGCCTCAGCCTGCAACTGTTCGACCTTCTGCAGCAACACCCCCATTAGTAGCATCACGACAGAAACCAGCAACGCCCATTCAAAGACTCGCAACACCCAGCGCCGGTGGTGACTAGCCGTTTTTGGCTTCATCACCGGCTAACCTCCACCCCGTGTAACAGATGACAAATCCCACATGGGCAAAAAGACCCCAAGGGCCAGCACCAGCACCATGGCACCGATGACCACGATCAGGATCGGCTCAATGGTGCTGGCCAGACGGCTGACGTCGTACTCAACTTCGCGCTCGTAGAACTCCGCCACTTCAACAAGCATGTTATCAACGGAGCCGGTCTCCTCGCCAACGGACAGCATCTGTAACACCAAGGGGGTAAACATCTCACTAGCGGCAGCACTGCGGGTCAGGGTTTCGCCGCGCTCGACGCTGTGGCGCAACCGGCCCAATCGTTGCTCTATAAAGGCGTTGCCCACCGCTTGGGCTGTAAAAGCCAGTGATTGAATCAGCGGCACCCCCGAGCTGTAGCCCATGGCAAAGCCACGGCAAAAACGAATCAAGGTAGCTCGATGCAAGATACTGCCGATGACCGGTATACGCAATTTAAAGCGGTCCCAGACCAAGCGCCCCGACTCAGTAGCGAGATAAGCCCGCCAAGCAAACAGGGCCGCTACCCCACCGAGGAGTATCGCCCACCACCAGTTAACGGCAAAGTTGCTGATGCCGAGAATAATCCGGGTCGGCAACGGTAAGGAGGCACCTGCCCCCCGGTAGAGATTTTCAAAGGCCGGGATCACGAACAGAGTAATAACAGCCATGGCAATGGAGATAGCGACCACGACAAAAGTCGGATAACGCATGGCCGCGCGAATCTGGTCGGCGGTCTGCTTCTCCCGAATCAGATAACGGGAGATTTGGAAAAAGGCCTCTTCGAGCCGGCCGGAGCCTTCTCCGACCTGCACCATACTCGCCAGCAAAGGTGGAAAGACCTTGGGGTGGCGCCGCAAAGACCCTGACAAATCTCGGCCACTTTCCAGATCATCGGCAACCGCCTGCAGAGTCGAAGCCATGGCGGGCTTGCGAATCATCTCGGACAGACCGCGCAGTGCCCTGAGCATCGGCACCCCGGACTTGATCAGGGTGTACATCTGCCGACAGAAAAGGATCAGGTCTTCGATATCCACCCGCCCCTGGCGGGCGGCTACCAGGCGTGCGGAAATCTGCTCAAAGGCTGAAACACCGGCCTTGAGTTCGTTGATCGCCACCGGAGTCGCTCCATTCGCCAGCAACTGATCGGCGGCACCGGCAGCCGAAACGGCTTCCAGGCGACCCTCCAATAGCTGGCCGGAGAGGCTACGAGCTTTGTACGAAAACTGCGCCATTGTCGTTTATTTCGTCACCGGGAAGCGGGGTTGTCATTAAATTATGGTCCACACCTTCATCGACCTGGCCAGCGACTCGCAATACCTCTTCCATGCTGGTAATACCGTTACGGGCATACTCAAAGGCAGCCAGAGTCAGTGGTTTAAAACCGGGCTGGCGGCGAGCCTGTTCGGCAAAACCGGCAGCATCACCGCGACGCAAGGTGTCCGCCAACAGGGTATCGATTTCAAGAAGCTCGAACACGCCAACGCGACCATGGTAGCCACTGTTGTGACATTGGTGGCAACCGGAACCCCGCTTGAAGGCCAATTGTGCGGCTCCTGGCTCAATGGCTTTCTCCAGCCAGTTACGTAGCGACTCGTCGAGGGGATCGTCTTCGATGCAATTTTCACAAATACGGCGCACCAGCCTCTGGGCAAGGATGGCTTGCAGAGCACTACCCACCACGAAGCCCTCGGCCCCCATATCGAGCAGGCGCAAGGCGGTGCTGACCGCATCGTTTGTGTGCAGAGTTGACAGCACCAGGTGCCCGGTCATAGCGGCCCGTAAGCCAATTTCGGCGGTTTCCTGATCGCGCATCTCGCCCACCATGACCACGTCGGGATCTTGACGCAAAGCGGCACGAAGCACTCGCGAAAATGAAAGGCCGATCTTTTCGTGGATCTGAACCTGATTAATGCGCGGCAGACGGTATTCGACAGGATCCTCGACAGTGATGATCTTTTTTTCGCTGCGATTCAATTCGTTTAGCGCACCATACAGAGTGGTGGTCTTGCCACTACCGGTAGGACCGGTGACCAGCAGCAGGCCATGAGGTCGCCGGATGAAGGAACGAAATTGTTTAAGAATCTTCTCGGGCATGCCGACCTGCTCCATGCTGAGCAGCCCGCCGGATTGATCGAGCAAGCGCATGACCACCGATTCGCCGTACTGCAGGGGCATGGTGGAAAGCCGCACATCGATAGAACGGCCACGAACCTTGATGTTAAAGCGACCGTCTTGGGGCAGGCGGCGTTCGGAGATGTCGAGGCCGCTCATCAGTTTGAGACGAGATACCAGAGCGCTGGCGATGCGCTTTTCCTTCATCACCTGCTCATGGAGCATACCGTCAATACGCTGACGAAGACGTAACACCGTTTCGTCCGGCTCAATATGGATATCCGAAGCACCGACCTGAACCGCATCCTCAAACAGAGAACGGAGCAGTCGCACCACCGGTGCATCCTCCAGCTCGGCATTGGATAGCAGGTTTTCAAGGTCAAAGGCGCCATCGGCTAATTCTTCGTCGAGTTCACCGGCCAGGTTGATAATCTCGTCGGTACGCCGGTAGACCGTATCGATGGTCGCCATCAGGTCGGCTTCCCGCACTACCGCCTGCTGAATCGGCCGTTTAAGCTGATTACGCAGTTCGTCAAAGGAATAAATATCGGTGGGATCGGCCATGCCGACCAGCAAGCCGTTCTCTTTCTCCTCCAAAACCAGGGCGCGATAGCGCCGGGCCAGGATTTCCGGCAGCAGCTGAACCGCTTCGGGACTATATTGATAATGCTTGAGATCGACAAAGGGGATTTTGAGCTGCTGGGCTAGAAATTTCAGAAATCCATTCTCGGTGACATAACCGAGCTCAACCAGTGTGCTGCCGAGCTTGGCCCCCAGTTTTTTCTGAGTAGCTAGTGCGGTCTGCAACTGATCGTCGCTGATGATCCCGTGTCCCACCAGCAAATCGCCGATACGGATCTTTTTAGGTATTGCCATATGACTACATCCTATAGTGCGGCCCCTGATCAGGGCTGCAATACGGCCAATCTCTGCCGTACGTAGTTGTTTAGTGCAGGGCTCAGACCTCGACCTGCCAGGGCAGCTCGATAGGCAACGATCGCCTCGTCCAATCCCCCAGCATGTTCGCGAGCGATGCCCAGCCCCATCTGCCAGAGACCGTTATCCGGTTGGCTTGTGAGCAGTGCCTGATACTCCTGGCCAGCTTCCTGGTATTGGCCAAGGCGTTGATAAATCGCCGCTAGTAAAGCGTGCAATTGCGGAGCTTCCAGCGATGATTGTGGCGGACCTTGAAGGAGCAGATCACGGGCAACATCCAACTTATCCTGGGTCATCAACAACTCAGCATAACGTAAGCGCATAGGCAGCTGGGTCGGGTCAAGGCGCAAACCTTCAGCCATGATCACACCAGCCTCTGACTGTCGTTGCTGCCGTAGTAATTCACTAACCAAAGTCTGACGAGCCGCCAGGTGCGCCGGATGCTGATCCAGCGCTTGCATCAGCGCCACTGTTCCCTCTTGATTGCGCCCTGCCGCTAGGGCCATCTGCCCCCGCCGATAAGCCTGTTCTGCCAAAGTCTTTGCGGATAACTTGTCAGTGTTGTATACCAGCGTTCCAGATGGCTCTGTTGGAGCGATTTCCTGAGAGACCTGCATCCTCGCATTGTGGTCTTCGGTCACCTGATTGGCAGTGGCTTGGGATTTATCCGCAACGGCCAAAGCTCCAGTGGCAGCAGGCTGATCTTTTTGTTGATTCAACGTCTCTGCCGGGACTTCCGGATAAAGATCAAGCAGCAGCCGATAGCCGGTTCCAGCCACCTGCATGGTAGCGGAAAAATCCCGAATGGTTATAGTCGGCTCAAGGATTAAGCTGACAGCCAGACCTGTATCATTTTGCCTGGTTTGCACACCGGCCAGCCAACGCCGCCGAACAACCGGCGGTAATTCCACAGCCTGTCTCACTCCAACCAGGTCGAGATGGAAGCTGCGGCGGTCATTGGCCAGGGTAAAATGATAAACCGGCGGTCTATCGAAATCGGCCTCGAAGTGAATGAACGAACCAATCTCCCGCAGGCGGATGGCATTTAAGGAAACAGTAGTCGACAAAAAGGAACCAGTGCCGTTCTGTAATGTGGCCGGAACCGGCGCCTCTACGGACTCATTGTCTGGCAATGCTTCCGCCAACATTTTAATACCCAGAGCTGGATTCCCCGTCGTTTCTGGAGCAAAACACCAAAAGATAAGCCCCGCCAGAAGCAGTGCAGATAAAGCGCCTCCAATCAACAATGGTATGCGTCGCCAGCTTGGCGACTTGACCCTTAGCACTGGCACCGACTTCCCTGAGGGTCCCCCCTGTTGGCGTGCTTCTAGGTCCTTCAACATCTGATTGATCAGACTCATGGTGACGGTTTCCTGTCACTTGGCGCAGCACCAAGATATTAATGAAAGATTCGTGCCAGCCTAGAAAAAACGCCCCAAACCCATAAATCCAACGGAGCTCACATCATCAGTATCCCGAGCCGCGGCCAGCACCTGGGAGCGGCCAACCTGTTTGGCACCCCGGCCATAGGTCGCCAGAAGCGCCTTATGCCCGAGCACATTAATGATACGGGGAATGCCGCGACTGCACCGATGGAGTTTTTTCAAAGCAAAACGGCTGAACAAAGGTTTTTGACAGCCGGCGGTCTTCAACCGATGCGAAACATAGCCGCAGGTACCGTTCAGATCAAAGGGAGAGAGTCTATAACTGAACGCCAATCGCTGTCGCAGTTGGCGCAAGCCTCGGCCAGCTAGACGTTCGTCAAGTTCCGGTTGGCCAAACAACACGATTTGCAGCAACTTGCGTTTGCTGGTCTCAACATTACTCAGCAACCGTACCGCCTCCAGACCAGCATCCGGCATGGACTGAGCCTCATCAATACAGAGCACCACGCGGCGGCCGCTGTCAGCGACACGCAACAGGTGGGCTACGATTCGGTTGAGCAGCCCGTGAAGGTCGTCCCAGTGCATCTCGGCCAAACCAAGTTCGGCTGCCACCGCGCGATAGAGACCCAACGGATCAAGTAGTGGGTTGGGCAGGTAGGCCGTTACGTAGTGACTGTCCAGGGCATCGAGCAGAGTGCGACAGAGCAGAGTCTTGCCGGTGCCGACCTCACCAGTAATCTTGACAAAGCCTTCACCACCCTGCAGCGCCACCAACAGCACATTGAGGGCCTCCTGATGCTCGGCATAACGGAAAAAATAACCGGGATCGGGAGTCAGGGAAAAGGGCAGTTCGGATAGTCCGAAATGCTCAAGGTACATCTGCCCTCCGCGAGGAATTCATTGATTGCCCTACTGTACCGGGCGGGCAAAAAGGCCACCGCGCCACTCTTTGTTTAACCGACTGCCAAGCTGTTCAAAACTGTCAGAAGACTCTTGCAAGGCCGTTTCCCACGTACCGTCATCGACCACCATCGGCCGCAGCAGAATGACCAGTTCGCTTTTACGAGTGCCCACTTGGCTATGGCGGAACAACGAGCCGACACCCGGCAATTGGCCAAGCAGCGGAATCCCGGCACTCTTTTTAGTCGACAAGTTCTTCATCAAACCACCAATCACAACCACTTGGCCGCTTTGGGCGCTGACGATGCTATCCGACTCCCGAACGGTACTAAAGGCCAGGGGCAGGGTCTGCACCTGACCGGATACGGTGATGGTCTTCTGCTGATCGGTCACCTGGCTTATGGTCGGGTGAACATGCAGGGTCACCCGGCCGCCGGCATCGATCTGCGGCGTCACATCAAGAGCAATGCCAGAAAAGAACGGAGTCAGGGTGATATCGGGGCTGGTGGTGGTGGCGGTACCGGTCACTGTAGTACTGGAAATATCGGTGACAAAGAATTCGTCGGAACCGACCTTGATCACTGCTTTCTGGTTGTTGACGGTGGCGATCCGCGGGCTGGAAAGGACCTGTACGTCGCCCTGCGTTTCGAGCAGTTCGATAAATGCGGCAAAGTTGTTGAAGCTCAAGGCAGCACTAAAGACCCCGCCGAAAGCCGAGGCGGTGCTACCTTCAACCATTTTAGTCGGATTAAGAGGGCTGAGGATACCGCTATTTCCAGCAGTATCGGAAACGCCGGCATCGCCGAAGATGGTACCGCCGCCGGTCTGGCTCAAAACCACGTCGCCACCAACGAAAAGCGCCCAGTTAATACCACTCTGGAAGCCATCGCTGAGTTCGACCTCTAGAATCTTGGCCTCGAGGGTGACCTGCCTCTGCAGATTACCCTGAATTGCGGTGAGATAATCGGCGACCTGACGCAACTCGGGAGGCAGCGCCCGCACCACAACTACACTGGCTTGGGGCTGAATAATCACCCGGCGGCCCTCCTCCTGACCGACCATGGTCCGCAGCGCCGTCGCTAGTTCCGTCCAAAAGTCGTTGACAGACTCGGTACCGACCTGGCTGCCGGAGACAACTGAGCGATCTCTGTTATCGCGATTGTTCGACCCTGAATTATCGTCATCATCCCCATCGTAGTCGGAAACCTGACCAGAACTGACCCGAGTTTGCGATGAACCTTTCCGCACCAGGTTGAGATAATTGACATGAAACAACTGGGTCTGCAGCTCGCCGCGCATGACCTGGAACCCTGTCGAGGTCTGGCGATAATAGTAACCGTAGACATCCCGTAGCACTTCCATGACCTCTGGGATGGTGACATTCTTCAACGTAAGACTGATTTGACCCTCTATCCCAGGCTGCACGACCATGTTATAGGGGGTGCCGGTGACCAGTCCCATGAAAAACTCACGGGCCGGAATCTTTTGTGCCGCGACATCAAAACGGGGCTCTTGAACTACTGTAGGAACCAACGCGGCCTCGGTCTCCAACTTCGGCAACAAAGCCTGAGCGACTTCGGGAGGAAGTTCAGGAGGCACGGAAGTTACTGTCGGCTGCTCCAAATGTTGTTCAAAGTCGCTGAGGGGCTGGGTGACCCGGGGTGGCTGCGCACATGCAGCGAGAAATATAAGGACCAGCAATAACCCGCTTCGCCATAAGCTGCCATAAAGATGGTGCATCATAAACAACGTATCTCCCTGCTCAAATCAGGTGAGCAATTCATATCACTTTTTTTCGGCCACGGCGCTGACCGTAGGGCGCACCGGTAACAAGTCCAGCATAATTTCTCGGTTGCCCCGTCGCAAGCGAACCTGGCCCGGCTCAATAGTCAACACCTTGGCACCACTGACCTGGTCCCCTACTGACAAGGGCCGACCGTTGATCACCGCCACCCGACGCTGCGGAGCAATCAAAATGGAACCCAGCTGCCAGCTATCTGCCACGACAGGACCGGAGGCCGCTGGCGCTAAAAATCGCTGCGGAGGTCGAGTCGGGTCAGGCAAAGAAGCCGCACTGGCTCTACTCGCAGGCAGCACAAGCAGCCCTCCTATCAATAAAACCATTATCTGCCGTCTAAACACCGATCCAGCCCTCCTTAAGGCTCAGGGTATAGACCGTCACGGTTATTTTCGCTAAGGGATACTCCCCGACGGACAGGGCCAGATCCTGCCAATAGACTTTGCGCGGCAACTGTTCCAACGATTGCAAATAAGCCAAAACCTCTAGATAGCTGCCGGACAGCTCGATGCGCAGTGGGTGACGGTACAGATTGCGCTGTTGCATCGTTTCGGTTTGCGAATCGCCGGTCGTTGGTTCCAGCAGCGGTTCACTGGGCAGGTTTTCCAGTCGGGTCAGGCTGAGCTGACGACGGCGTTTGAGCATTTCCTCCAGCATCGTTACCATCTGCTGTGGGCTGATAAGCTCCCCGGTCAATGTTGCCAAGCGCTCATCGAGGCGGCTGACCTCCTCCTCCAACAGCACCTTCTGTTGACGATTTTCTGCATCGGGATCCTGCGCGGCCCCAGCGACAATAGCCACCGCCTGTTGATCGAGGGCGGCAACCGTCGCAATCATTGGACCGACTTGCGCTTCCAGTGCCTGCTTGCGCATGGCCAGCGGCTCGATCAGCAGCAGATACCAGAGCATCGTCAACACCGCCAGCAATGAAAGGGCAAGCAATAGCCGCTCACGGGGAGCACGAGCATCAATCCAACGACAGGTCTCGTTCAAATGGCTCAGCAAAGGAATCATTGGGCTTCCTCCACTGTGCTACGTAAAACGAAATCGACAGCCTCTTTCCTATCTTCGGAACGGCTCATTACCAGACTGGCAAATTCAAGTCCTGCAAAAGAGGGCTGCCGGCTCAAGCGCTTCACATAACGTGGCACCAGTTCCGCACGCAGGGCACTTCCTTGCAGCACCAGAGAATGGCCCCCGTCAGCGAGAACGACATCCCGCAGCCAGACTCCGGCCAGATCCTCCCGAGCCAGACCTTGTAAATGCTCAGAAAATCCGGGAAACTCATCAGGAGAGTGGTCCACCAGCAAGGTCAACAACGGCAGTCGAGCGGCCTTTTCGGCCCTCAACTGAGTCACCTGACGGGCCAAGGTCTCACTATACGCCTTGACTGGATAGCTTTGCTGCAGATCTACAATCCGTTGCTGAGCCGCCTGCTCTTGAGCAGTCAGATCAGCCAAATGGCCGGTCGTACGCCACAGCTGCCAACGAGCCACGCCATATCCCAGCAACAGAAGCCCAACGCCAACGGTCACCGCGAGCAGCAGGCGACGGGCAGCAAAAGGCGACGTCCTAATAAAGACTGCCGACTGATAAAGGTTTATCTGCTGAGTCATGAACTCACCATTTCTGTCCGAAGGGCCGCACCGATGGCCAACAGACACTGTTCCGGTCGGTCGGGAAGTATTTGACAATCGAACAGTTCGGCGATTTCCAACGGTTGCACCGCTATCCCCAGAGCATTTCCCAGATTGACAATCAATTCAGCCGAATCAAAACCAAGCGGTGCCAACGTCAGGGAACCGATAGCTGGTTGAGAGAAATTGCTCTCAAAAAAATCGAGAGAACGCTGCACCTCCAGAGCCGCCGAATCGACCATGTCCTGCCAATAAGGAGCGCCGGGGCGCAAGGCCTCCGCGCCGATATTGATGTTGCGGGCCAGGCACAACTTTCCATCACGGCAAATAATAATCTGCCCGGAATCCGAACCGAAATAAAGCAGCGCCACACCCCTGTCGGCATTGGGCAAAAAGTTACCAATGTTACGCAGAACCAACTCAGGAATATCAATGGCCTGCAGTTTAAGTTTGGTATCTTTTAGCAGAGCGACCTTTTGCCGAAGAAGGTTCTGCCGAGCCACCACCACATAAGCTGTGCGAGCCCCTTCGCGCCGAGTATCTCGCGGCACTTGAAAAACATCAACCACAGCCTCTTCAAGGGGAAAGTCGATCAGATCTCGGATTTGCCAGCGAACCGCGTCACGCAACTCGTTATCTGGAACTTCGGGCGGAGCGACCTGCAACATCTGATATTCATCGACGGCCAGGGAAAAGACGGCTCGTCCGGCTGCCAGACCAACCTTTTTCAACCAACCCTGCAGCAAAGCGGCCTGCTCGCCAACACCACCCGACAAAAAGTCGCAAGCAATAAGTTGCGGTGTGGCATCCCCCCGAAGCAAGACATGGGCTACGGCCATACCGTCCGGTTCTTGACACACACCGACAATGCCCCGCGAAAAAGATAGTTTATGAGAAAAGAACTTCATGCTACTGACGGCCTCGCTTGCCCTGAAGTAAAATTGGACGAACCGAAGAAATGACGCTCGATGACCTGAAAAGAATAAGCCTATAAATGAGTGCCACTTTATGATGTGCCGTACTTTTAATCAAGGGAAAATCAAGCATAACCCCTTATAGAGTCAAGCCTTTATGCACATTCGTCAAAAACCTGACCAACGCACAGCAAAAACTTCGCTATTCAGCCAAAAGTTATGAGGTGCTGTCGTCCGCTACCTAGCGGCCGATATTTTCATATCATATCTCATCCACCTATAATGGCCTGCTGCGATCAAAGATCGCTAGCCATCGCGTCCGTTTCCTGCTACCGTGCAAAGGCTTTTTGGCATGGACGTTGCTATTCCTTTGGAAAGTAAATTAATTCGTCCTGCCATCCAATAGAGAGATAAAGATAGACCCATGCGAAAACCAGTTTCACAAAACTCCAATCCCAACAGCCCGACCCTCACCCGCCGCACATTGCTCAAGGTGGGCCTAACCTGTATGGCCGGCATGGCCTTGCCGCTTCCCAGCTATGCTCAACTAACCGGACCCGTTGACAGGGAACGAAGCCTTTCCCTCTTCAACACCCATACCGGTGAAAGCTTGCAGTCAGTGGTTTACTGGACCGATGGAGACTATCTTCCCGAGGCTCTTACCGAGATCAACTTCTTGCTACGGGACCACCGAACCGACCAGATTAAGCCCATGGACCCAAAGCTATTCGACCTCCTCCACACCCTCAGCAACAAGCTGGACAATCGCAAACCATTCCAGATCATTTCCGGCTACCGCTCTCCAGAAAGCAATCGGAAACTACGCCAAGCAAACAGCGGAGTTGCAAAAAAGAGCTTTCATTTGGCCGGACAGGCTGCCGATATTCGTCTCCCAAACCGCAACCTGGCACAGCTGAGGCGAGCGGCCCTGAACTTACGAGCCGGCGGCGTAGGCTACTACCCCCAGTCGGGCTTCATTCATGTGGACACCGGGCCGCGGCGCAGCTGGTAACCTAGCCCGCCGAGCCTTAAGCCTTAAAAAGAGAAAGGCCGCCCNNGGGCGGCCTTTCTCTTTTTAAGGTTATATATCTAAGCTGCCCTTATCGAGCGCCCTTCTTTAATTCAATCAAAATTTGCTTGGCAACCGCCTTAAGGGTTTCAAAAACGCCCTCTCCGGTCAGAGCGCAGGCCTTAAATTCGGGAACCCCGCCCGGATTTAGAAAACCCTGCAGTTCATCCATTGGAGACAGGTTGGGCAAGTCAACCTTATTGTACTGAACCACAAAGGGCAGTTTCTCTAGTTGGTACCCATGTTCCTCAAGGTTGTCCTTAAGGTTCTCCATGCTTTCAATATTGGCATCAAGTCGCTCTTCCTGACAGTCAGCGACAAACACCACACCATCGACCCCCTTGAGAATCAACTTTCGCGAAGCGTCGTAAAAAACCTGCCCGGGAACGGTATAGAGGTGAAACCGGGTCTTGAAGCCACGGATATCGCCCAGAGCCAAGGGCAGGAAATCGAAGAACAGAGTCCGCTCCGTCTCGGTAGCCAATGAGATCATCTTACCTCGGGCGTCCGGTGCGGTACGATTGTAAATGGTCTGCAGATTGGTGGTCTTGCCACATAGGCCCGGCCCATAATAGACAATTTTGCAATTAATTTCGCGGGAGGCATAGTTGATGAAGGACATGAGGCTACCCGTCAGCTGAAAAGATTATCGATATCGTCGTCGCTAATTTCGGCGAAAGGATTCTGCGGGCCGCTGCGAGAACCGATGGATGCCGATTTGCGGGTGAGCTCACCAAAAACATTTCCCAGCGCATCACTGGCCTTCTTGACCCGCAGCCGAACCAAACCAAGAGAACTGCGATGATCGAAAATGACCACCAGAATAACCCGGCCGGCAATAATGGAGATATGGATATTGTCCTTCTCACCCTCATGGAAAAGGATAGAAAACTCCTTTTCCCCAATGAGTTTGGCCAAACCGCCGGTGGCAGCGATATTGCC
>LGOV01020917.1_pt1 | contig 14294 bp, 10 predicted proteins | sample 469881 | NCBI WGS metagenome assembly LGOV01 (sample SAMN03857199, study PRJNA290197) | marine sediment metagenome | biome: marine cold seep biome; feature: cold seep; material: marine sediment; isolation source: sample #5579, elevator 3A push core 41 containing 12 cm of sediment... ...
AGCCAGTTTTAATATCAGAACCAGTACCAGTGTTGTATGATGGTACACCAGTTTTAATATCAGAGACAGCAGCAAAAGTAGGATTTGAAGTAATTAAAGGTTTAGTTATTTCATATGAAAATCAAACTCTTTCACTTGAAGTAGAGGGAAAAGAATATCCTGTAACTATTTATGATAAAGATAATGCTTTTGAGAATGAATTAAACAACTTCAAAGTAAATGATTCTATTGAAGTGATTGCCGAATATGGTGAAGCTACATTTTATTTATATGATATTAAAGGAGTTACACCAGTTCTTTATGATGTTGTACCTACTTTAATTGCTTCTAGAATCAATGTTTACTATAATGATGAAATCATTGATTTTGATGTCAATGCACAGAAAGTCAATGGAGTTACAATGATTCCTTTAAGAGCAACACTTGAAAAAATGGGATATACAGTTGAATGGAATCAAGAAACTAAATCAGTAGAAATCTTTAAAGGAGCACAGTGGACTTCAATAAAGATTAATGAAAATAAATATTTTAAAAATAAAATGGCACCAAGACCTTTAAGCGCAGCGCCAACTATTGTAGATGGAAGAACTTTGGTTCCAGCTGAATTCTTTACAGTGATATTAAGTAAAGGTGTAGAGGTAGAGAATGGAAACTTGAAATTAAGTGATGAAGACATGGCTATTCATTCAGGTTATGTAAAGGAAGTAAAATTTGTTGGAGAGGGAAAGATTACTATAACTATCACTTCAGATTTAGCTTCAGATGAGATTTATAAGCAAACTATTATTCATACATCAAGTGATACTACTTTCTTTAATACAGAAGTATTTAATGGTAAAGTCATCAATGTAATAACACCTCCAGTAATGACTATGAGTATACCTGGTCAAACTTCAGGAATCATAATCTACTAAGAAACATTGAATGAGGACAGGGCATCTGTCTGGAAAAACATTACTGTAGCGTCTCTAATAAGAGGCGCTATTTTTATGTAAAAATTAAAGAAACAATTAGGTATATGCTTTTAAATGAGATTATAAAAAGTTAAAATGGAAATAGGAAGTTATTCTTTCATGCATAATACAAGGTGAAATTTTTANNCTTAAGTGTTATTTTTAAACATAACGTGGTATCACATATAATACCGAAAGATGAATTATAGATGTGTAGATAGAAGATTGAACTTGTAAAGAATTCTTACAAGTTCAATAAGAGGGAAAAAGAAATGTTAAATAGATAGTAATTTTTATTAATCAGCTCAAAAAAGAATTAAATCGAGTTAATATACTAGCGACACTTGAATATATGGTGTTGCTTTTTATGTTTAAAAACATATGTATCACATAACATCAATTATTCAATTTAATTAGATTATTAATATATTGATCTAACGATTAAATTGATAAAAGCTGATGCAAATAACAAACAAAAAATAGTTGCAACTAAAAGCCATAGAAGATATGCTTTAAAGAAATTTGCTTTAGAGATTTTTGTGTTGCTAGAAAAACCCCAAACAAGAGCCATGACAATATTGACAATAGGAATTGTCATAACGAACATTGTCCAAAACCATTCACCGACAGAAATGGTATCTGAATTTCTTCTAACGATGGTGTTAGTGTTAACTTTATTTTCTACAACAGTGTTATTTTCCATGATAACTAGGACCTCCATAAGATATATTTATAAATTGAACAATTGATATAATAATTATATATTTAATACTGTTTACTCTGTTGTGCTATAAGCATACATTATGCGATATTTATTTTTTTTTATCAGTTTTATAGAAGCAACTGGAAAAAAATATTTGTTTATTCATTAGCTGATTTTGAAATAAAGTTAAAATAAAGAATTTAATTATTATAATGTGGTATTAATTCAATAGAGGGATGGTTGAAGTTGTGAATATTTAATTCTGCAACAGCTTGTAGCAGAATTAAAACAAGTGTAAATATTACTATGAGAATGTAAGAATTTATGAATCGTTTTGTCTAAAAAGCTAGGAGAGTTTTTATAATGATATTATATTTAAGGAGATGGATAATGTGACTGGTATTATATTGATTGTTATTGGTGTTTTTACTTTGGCTATGACTATATTGAAACCACCTTTTTATTGGGGGAGTAGAAAAGCTTTGAGGATGAGAAGATTATTTGGAGATTCACTAGCCAGCACAATATATTTGATAATTGCAATCGCTCTTATATATTTTGGTTATACCATGTTGTAATGAAAATGATTTTTGAAGTGAAAAATAACGCCTCTTATCGAGGCGTTATTTAAATACAATAAAGTATTATAGAAATATAATATTGAGTATAGTGATGTATTTAAAATTGAAAATAAATGAAAGATGAAGCTTGTCCTTGAATGCTCAAAATAAATATTGTTATTAAAAGAACATAAACTACAGCTCTATAAAAAGGTTTGAATTTAGTTTCCCAATTGCTGAGTGAAAGTTCAAGATTTCTTCTAAACAAGAATTCTACATAATGCAATAAAAACAACATTATAATGGTTCCTATTCCTATCAATTCAGTCGTGGAAGGTAGTTGATTGATTTTTATCATTTTTGAAAATACAGTCATTACACTAGGAATACTTTCAACTCTAAAAAATACCCAACCGATATTTATAAGGATGAACATCAACAAAATTTGAACAAAACCGTTCAAATTTTTGATGTATTTACCCAATGTTTTATAAATGACAATCAAAATACCATGATAAATTCCCCAAATGACAAATGTAAAATTTGCACCATGCCATAAACCAGAAAGGGCTAAAGCGACGATTAAGTTGAATTGTATTCTAAAATATGAACCCTTATTTCCTCCTAAAGGGATATATACATAATCTCGAATCCACTCTGATAATGTTATATGCCATCTTTTCCAAAATTCAGATGGTGATTTTGAAAGATATGGGGTTATGAAATTAAGTCTTAAATTAAGACCTAAAAGTTTCCCGGTTCCGACTGCTATTTCACTATATGATGAAAAATCCAAATATATTTGAAAAGCAAAAAGCATTATTCCTATCCATGCTGTATAAAAATTTAAATTAGAGTAATTTGAAAATATTTGACCGACATAGTTTGAAACAGGATCTGCAATCACGACTTTTTTAAAGAGACCTAAGGCGATCAGAAAAAGTCCTGTTTCAATATCAAATTTATTTGGTCTTCTGTTTTCAATATCTTTAATCTGAAATAAAAATTCTCTTCCTCTCATAATCGGTCCTGCAATTAGTTGGCCAAAGAATGAAATAAAAACCCAAAATTCTATAAAATGATTAGGAGGAAGAATTTCTTTTTTATAAACATCTATAAGGTATGCGATTATTTGAAAAGTGTAGAAAGAGATACCAATCGGAAGTATAATTTTTAAAGTAAAGTCGCTTAATAAAATAAAATTCAGATTACTGATTCTTGTTATAGTATCTATAATAAATCCAAAATATTTGAAGAACATCAGATTTACCAGATTGATACCAAGCGCCAATATCAAATAAAATCTATTATTCGATTTGCTGATTTCAATTGATAGCACATAAGATATAAATGCTACAAAGAGAAACAATATTAAATATTGAAACCCAGATACCCCATAGAAAATCAAATTCGCTACAGCGAGTATATAAAGGCGTTTTTTCTTGAAATGGCTATATAATGTAATTGTAAATATGAGTAGAAAAACAAAATCTAAAGTATGAAATAACATAATCAATTTCCAATAATTTCTTTATAAATAATTTCTGAAACAAATTCATAACCAGCAGGTAACAAATGAATATGATCAGAGTAAAATGATGTATCAATTTTATCTTTAAGATTAATAAAATTTACATCAAGGTCTTCAAAATATGTTTGAATCTTCAATTCGTTGTCGATAAAACCTTCTTTATCACTGTAATCTTTAATAAGAGTATTATTTAATGGCATGTAAACAATTGAAATATCTTCGTATTTTAATTCATTCACTATTTTATTGATAAAATATACTTGTGGGTTTGTATCGTCCATAATAATTGAATGATCCGAGAAGAACTTTGAATATTCTTCTTGATGAATCAAATCTTCTAAAAACGGTTTTTCTGTCCAAGGCATCAATTGTATCTCATTAAAATCCATTAGATTTTTCACTTGATATTTTAGATAATTATTATATCTATAAAGAGGAAGTTTTCCTAAAATATCATCTTTGAACTGCGTATATGAAGACACTTTTTCAGGCACATACCAAGATTCGAAGCCTTCTTCAACAAGTTCGGTTTTTAGCCAAAAAACAGCCTCTAAAGGATCGTTTGTCTCTTTATCGATAAAGTTCATATAATTTACTACATAGATAATATGAGCAGGTTCAGTTTGGAGATTACCTAATAAATAATAAATATCTCCTGAATATAAAGATGGAATACTAAGGTTATAAGTATTGTCAGGAACTTTCGATGAAAAATTATATGAAATTGTATCATTTGAGCCACAAGGAATACCATATCCAACTGAATCTCCAACAAATAGATAATAATTATCTAGGCTATCAGTTTCATACTTTATAACTTCAAACATAGTTAGATAATCATCGATATCATTAACTACAACATCATAAATCGGACGTTCGTCATATGTTATCGGTTTTGAGAAAACAGCAACTGAAAAATTTATTAAAACAAATAATATTAATACATATATGTAAACTCTCTTCATTGAAATCTCCTTAATTTAAAGTCATATATAGTGTACCTTAGTAAACAAGAACTTCCAATAGTTAAATAATATATTAATCAAAAGAAGTGAATGATATCAGACTCTCGTAATTGAAAATTTCAACATGATGTGAAATGTAAGTATTTATCAAATAGTTCTTCTATGTAATTAATATATCTTACGATGGCAAACAAAAAACACACCTTGTTTTAAGGTGCGTTCGATTTAGAATATTTTAATCTCATAAGCAATTTCCAATGCTTTTTCAAGTAATGCATTTACTCCGCAATATTTTTTTGAGATAGATTTACTGCCTTCTCAATTTTCTTTTTTGATTCATTCAAATTTTCACCAGTAAACTCATAAACAAGGTGAATCTTTGAATAAGTTTTTGGATGCTCATCTGTCATTTCTGTTTCTGACTTAATTTCAAATTTATCAATGGTAACTTGCATTTTATTTAAAATTGAAACTACATCCATTCCAGTACAACCGGTTAAAGCGGTTAGTAACAATTATTTCGGTCTTGGGCCACGATCTAATCCACCAACCGATTTTCCAGCATCCGTAACGAATTTATGTCCATCCAAATCCATTTAGTAGAATAATTAATATTCATCAAATACCTCTTTAAGCTTATTATTTTAAGTATATTCATTTTCAAGAGATTAGAATTGTTTGCAAATGAAAAGAGAACTAATGCTATTACAAATAATCAATCCAATAAAATGTGAAAAATTTGAGTATTAGTGACATGGTTGGAGTCTAATTTATTTCTTCAAAAGATTTAATTTTCCTATATAGAGTTCTAAGACCAATACCAAGTTCTTTTGCAGCTTCAGTCTTACCTTTAACACCCCATCCATATTTATCCAAAGTCGTTTTAATTGTTTCAAATTCAGTGTGTTCAATCTTCTTCTTCATTGAAGGAGTAGAAGAGTGCTGTTTATAATGGAGAATCTTATCTGGAAGATTTTCCTTTTGAATTAAGTCGCTTTCTTCCATATTGACAGCATATTCAATAGCGTTTTCGAGTTCTCTTACATTTCCGGGCCAATCGTAGTGGATTAGAAGTTCTTTTGTTTCATCGGATAATCCTGTGATTTTTCTATTGAGTTTGAAATTGTATTCTTTTAAGAAATCTTGAGACAAGATTTCAATATCTTCTTTTCTTTTATTGAGAGGAGGGATTTTTAAAGGAATGACATTCATTCTATAGTAAAGATCCGATCTGAATGTATTATTCTCAACCATTTCCTCAAGGTTCTTATTTGTTGCAACAATAAAACGGATATCTACCGGAATTGAACGTGTTCCTCCAACTTTTTCGATGATGTTCTCTTGAAGAACTCTTAATAATTTTGATTGCATAAATAAAGGAAGTTCACCAATCTCATCGAGAAAAAGTGTTCCGTTTTGTGCAAGTTCGATTCGCCCGATCTTTCCACCTTTTTTAGCCCCAGTAAAAGCACCTTCCTCATAACCAAAAAGCTCGCTTTCAAAGAGATTCTCAGGAATGCTGGCACAGTTTATTGAAACAAGCGGAGCATTTGCCCTTGGACTGCCGTAGTGAATCGCTTTGGCAAAGAGTTCTTTACCTGTACCGGTTTCACCAGAAATAAGAACAGTTGAAGAGCTTTTTGAAATCTTCCTAGTGTCGTTTTTAAGTTTTATAAGTTCATCGCTGTTTCCAATTATATTATCAATTGTAATCCTTGGTTCGACTAATGATGTTTTCTTTTTTGTACGTTGTTCAATAGTGACAATAGAGCCAAGGAATTCATCATTGCTGATAATTGGACTTGAAGAAACAAGACCTGAAAAATGATCTTGATTAATATATTTTTTGAAGAGATGTGAGTCGCTTAAAATTTCATTAGCTATATCTTCTGGGAAGATAGGGAAGATGGAATTCGTATAAAGATTACAATGTGAAAAAAGTTTCACAGCCAAACTGTTATGATGACTGATGTAACCATCCTTATTGACAATGAATTTACACTCGTTGTCATTTTGTAAAATAAGTTCTATGGAGCTGTCCAAGTAAGTGAATTCATCCCTTCGGCTGAACTGGACAGCAATCATTGAAATAAACTCAGCAATTTGATTGAGGATACTAAGGTGTTTATCGATATCGCTTGAGATTGAATCGTGTCCTTCTGTAGTAAAAGAAGTCATGGAAAGAACACCTATAATCTGGTCGTTTATTTTGATGCATTGCAGAATTTCAATTGTTGCAGGGCAGTTGTCCTTGAAACGGCAACCGATGCATGAAGGCATATGACCTGGGTTGTTGACGAGAACACTTCCCAGAGACATTACTTCTTTAAGAGAAGGTTCATGTACTGTAGTACCTTTTTTCTTCAAGTAGTTTTTTGTACATGTAACCAGTGTGCATTGATTGCTGAAAATTGCAAACTCGATGTTGTCTGTATTTGGTATACCTAGAATAATTTCTTGAAGATTGTCTTTAATGGAATTCAAGGAAATCATACATAGCCTCCTTTTGTAATAGTGTATTGTTTAAAGTATAGGCAAAAATGGCAATAGTGTCAACCAAATTGCCACAATTGGCAATTTGGTATATAACTGTATGGAAGATTTGATGACAAATTTAGTCGTTTGGAAAGATATTATTCTATGAATATAAGTATATATGCCGTTTTCACAGGTTTAAAATAAAATATATAAGAAAAATTAAATTTTGGCACGGAACGTGCATTATATAAAGTTGAATAATATATATGCAAATAAGTTTAATTGAATTAGGAGGAGTAAAATGAGCTTGAAAGGATTCAAATCACACCCGTATATACCTAACTCGGTAGAAGAAGTTCAAAATGAAATGCTTAGGGAAATTGGACTGAACGATCTCGAGGATCTTCATGCGGAAATACCGGAAGAACTAAAGCTTAAAGAAAATATGAATTTGCCAAAGGCTATCGGTTCGGAATACGAACTCAAGAGGCACGTGCAAGACATCTTGAAGAAGAACAAAACCTGTGATAGCAATATAAATTTTCTCGGTGGCGGATGTTGGCAACATTATGTTCCAGCGCTTTGCGATGAAATAAACTCAAGGGGAGAATTTCTCACTGCATATGGTGGAGAGTCTTATAACGACTTTGGAAGATTTCAAACACTCTTTGAATATCAGAGTTTAGTTGCAGAACTTGTCGATATGGATGTTGTCAACGTTCCAACAATGGATGGACCACAGGCTGTTGCGACTGCGCTTAGAATGGCAGGTAGGATCACAGGTAGAAATGAGATTTTGGTACCAGCCTTAATGGATAAAGACAAATTTATGATTGTCGATAACTATTGCAAGTCAGCTCTTAAACTAATTGAAGTGGATTATAACAAAGAAAACGGTCAACTGAATCTTGAAGATTTGAAAAGTAAAATCAATGATAAAACAGCTGCTGTTTTCTTTGAAAATCCATCATTCTTTGGATTTATCGAAGAAAATGGTCAACAGATATCAGACATCGCCCATGAAGCGGGAGCGCTTAGCGTTGTATTTGTAGATCCAAGTTCACTTGGTGTTTTAAAACCACCTAGTCAATACGGTGCAGATATAATAGCGGGTGAATTGCAACCACTGGGAATGCATATGAATTACGGTGGTGGGCAAGCAGGATTTATGGCGACAAGAGATGAAGAAGAGTTTGTCATGGAATTCCCATCGAGATTATTTGGAGTGACTTCGACAATTGTTGAGGGAGAATATGGATTTGGTGATGTCGCCTATGATAGAACTTCGTTTGGACACCACAGACATGAAGGAAAAGAATATGTCGGCACTCAAACAGCGCTTTGGGGAATTACTGCAGGTGTATATCTTGCGACCATGGGACCGAAAGGAATGTTCGAGCTCGGTCAGACGATAATGCAGAATGTGCAATATGCAATCAAGAAGCTAGACGAGATTGAAAACATTAAAGCTTCACTTTTCAATTCGACATCTTTCAAGGAATTTGTTGTGGATTTCAATCAAACAGGAAAAACTGTTGAAGAAATCAATAAAATGTTGATCAAAAAAGGAATCTTTGGAGGGAAAGACCTTTCAAAGGACTTTCCTCAATTTGGCCAAACAGCTCTTTATTGTGTAACAGAAATCCATACTAAAGATGATATTGATAAACTGGTTAATACTTTGAAAGAATGTTTATAAATTTGGAAATATTTCAGAAAGGAATGAGAAGAATTGAAACGAATCAATAGAGATCTCAAAGTTAGAAAAAACTTTCATCAAGCGAAATGGGATGAACCGATAATATTTGAACTTACCAAAAAAGGGGAGAGAGGAATCCTGGTTCCCAAGGCAAATAGCGAGATAGTGGATACAGTGGGTGACGGTGTTTCTAAAATTCCAAATGGAATGTTTAGAGATGAAGCTCCGAAACTTCCGGAAATTTCACAAGCAAGAGTTTTGAGACATTATATGCGTTTATCTCAGATGACACTTGGTGCAGATGTGAATATCGAAATTGGACAGGGAACTTGTACGGTTAAATATAGCCCTAAGATCAATGAGCAGCTTTCCAGATTGCCTGAGATGACAGAAATTCATCCTTTGCAAGATGAAAGCACTGTACAGGGTATTTTAGAGATTATGTATAAAACCGATATTTTCTTTAGAGAAATATCAGGAATGGACCGCTTCAACTTCCAACCGAGTGGAGGTAGCCAAGCGATTATGGTAATGGCGGCTATAGCGAGGGCATACCATGAATCCAAAGGCGAAGGCGATGTCAGGGATGAAATAATCACAACTATATACTCTCATCCATCTGATGCTGCTGCGCCTGCGGTTATGGGATATAAAATCATTTATATCAACCCTGACAAGAATGGATATCCTGATTTAGAAGCTTTTAAAGCAGCTGCATCGGAAAGAACGGCGGCATTCTTTATTGCGAACCCCGAGGATACTGGTGTTTACAATACCAAGGTGCAAGAATTCACAAAGGTCATGAAAGATGTCGGTGCGCTTTCTTGTTACGATCAAGCAAATGCAAACGGTTTACTTGGAATTACACGTGCTAAAGAAGCAGGGTTCGATATGTGTTTCTTTAATCTGCACAAAACTTTCTCGACACCACACGGTTGTGGTGGGCCAGCTACTGGAGCATTGGGTGTTTTAGATTATTTGGTCAAGTTTTTACCAGGCCCGTTGATTGATTTTGATGGAGAAAAATATTATCAAAATTATGATATCGTCAACAATCCCAACTCCATCGGAAAAGTAAGATTGTTTAATGGCGTTGCACCGGTTGTATTGAAAGCATATTCATGGATTATGTCATTGGGTGCTGAAGGACTTTATGAAGTTGCAAAAATTGCAGTGCTCAACAACAACTATATGTTCAAGAAACTAATGAGCCTGGATGTTGTCGATGCGCCATACATCGTTGGTAAGCAAAGGATTGAACAAGTACGATATACCATTGAAAAGTTGTATAATGATACAGGAATCACAACAGAAGATATTCAAAGAAGAATGATGGATTTTGGAATGCATTATTGGTCGAGTCATCATCCATATTATGTTCCAGAGCCGATTACTTTAGAGCCGACTGAAACACCTTCAAAAGAGGATATGGACGAATATATCGCAACACTGGAGCATGTCTTTAAAGAAGCTTACGAGAATCCCGAGATCATCAAATCTGCCCCTCATCAAAGTACTTGTCATCAACTGAATGAGGAGAGTTTAGATGATCCGAAGCAGTGGGCGATTTCATGGAGAAGTTATTTGAAAAAGACTTCAGTATAGGAATCTCAGGCAAAGGATGAATAATTTGAAAAAGATAGGATTAATTATCAACCCGATAGCAGGTATGGGTGGAAAAGTTGGATTGAAGGGCACCGATGGGGTTTTGGAACAAGCGAAGCTACTCGGCGCTGTCCCTGAATCGGCAAATAGAGCGGCGCTTGCATTGGATGCGTTAAAAAGCATAAAAGAAAAGATTCAAATCGTTACGTGCTTAGGAAGCATGGGAGAAGACTTGGTAAAAGAATTTGGTTTTGATATTCGCGTCGTTGGAGAGAGCATAAAAGATAACACTACTCGAATCGATACGATTCAGGCTGCAAAGGAAATGGTTAAAGAAAAAGTGGATTTGTTGCTTTTTGCAGGTGGCGATGGAACAGCGAGAGATATCTATTTTGCCATCAAGGATGAATTGGTTGTTGTAGGCATCCCTACTGGTGTGAAAATTCACTCCGCAGTGTTTGCTATAAATCCTCAACGAGCTGGAGAAATCGCAAGAAAATTCATTGTGAATACTTCACCTGCGATGCAAGAAGTAGAAATCATGGATATTGATGAAGGTGCCTTTAGAGAGGGTGTCATTAAAACCAAACTCTATGGATATTTAAAAACTCCTTTTGAAAAGAAATTTTTACAGGTGAAAAAAGCGGGTAGCATCAAATCGGATATTGCAGCTCAATGGGACATTGCGCATTCAATCGTTGAAAATATGGAAAAAGACACTTTTTACATCATTGGTCCTGGATCAACTACGCGTCCAATTATGCAATTGTTGGATCTACCCTATACATTGCTTGGTGTAGATTTGATTTACAATAAGCGGTTGGTAAAAAACGATTTGACAGAGAAGGAATTATTAGAAACTCTTTTCGGGTACTGCAAGATAATCATTACTCCAATAGGTGGGCAAGGGTATATATTTGGACGGGGGAATCAACAAATAAGTGCAAAGGTTATTGAAAAAGTGGGTAAAGAAAATATAATCATCATTGCTACGCGTCAAAAATTGGTACAATTGAAGGGAAGACCTCTTCTAGTTGATACTGATGATAGAGAATTGGATAAGAAACTAGAGGGATATGTAGGTATTATTACAGGATTTGCTGAAAAAATAATGAATAAAATCGATATGGAGGGTTAAAATGACTTTAAAACAACAAGTGTTAAAAGCGGTGGATTTATCTGGAAAAGTTGCAGTGATATCTGGTGGTGCTTCTGGAATAGGATTGGGAACGGCGACGCTGTTAGCTGCTATGGGAGCGAAAGTGGTTCTTCTTGATATTCAAGAAGAAAAGGGTGAGGATGAAGCAAAAAAAATTACTGATGATGATGCTGAAGCGTATTTTATGTATTGTGATGTTACTTCCAATGACAGCTGTAAAAAAGTAGCTCAAGATATAAAAGAAAAATTCGGAAGACTAGACATACTATTCAATAATGCTGGAGTTGCAATTAGAAAAGATGTAGTTGACTTAGCTGAAAAAGAATGGGATTTGGCAATCAATGTAACTTTGAAAGGTGTATATATGCTTTCGCATCATTTGATTCCATTGATGAAAGCAAGTGGTGGAGGAAGTGTTATCAACACAGGTTCTGGATGGGCGTTGAAAGGTGGAGACAAGGCAGTATCTTATTGTGCGGCTAAAGGTGGCGTATGGAATATGACAAGAGCAATGGCCATCGACCATGGAAAGGATAACATCAGAGTCAACTGCGTATGCCCTGGAGATATAGATACACCATTGCTGAGAGGCGAATGTGCACAACTTGGTGAAGATGAAGAAGAATTCATGAAAGATGCTGCAGACAGACCTCTTAACAGAGTCGGTCAACCGATAGATGTGGCAAATGCTGTTTTATTCCTTTCATCAGACTTGTCTCAATGGATAACAGGAACACATATAGTTGTCGATGGTGGAGGAATTGCTTAGATAGAGCAAATACTAAAGATGTGAATAATATAGTAAATTGATGAAGTGGTGCCTCAAATTTGAGGCACCATTTTTATGACTAGAAACTATCGACAATTAGAAACATTGTTAAAGAATTGCATAAGTCAACAAAGATTGGGTATTTATGTCGTGCTGATTCTAAATATCGGGTTTAGAATTATTCTATTAAGAATGAATCCCTAGAAAGGGATGGAGAATGCTGTGAAGTTCACAGTTAATTTGGGCACCTATTCTGTGAACAGAGCAAGTGGTGCAACCGATCTTCCAAATGTTATTATGGGAGGGAAAAATGAAGAGAAAAGGGTTATCAATTCTAGCGATGGTACTTATTTTTGCATTGATGTCAATGCCGGTAAGTGCAGCAAAACCTGATCCATTGCCACCAAGGGTTGTGGATACAGTAGAAACATCCGTATATCCCGCAATTAATTATGCTGCTGATCTTATAGCGGGTAAGGATACTGAGGTTGGGATAGTTTACATTGACGCATATGAAAACAACATTTATGAAGTCAGGTATGAGATTACAGAACCAGATTGGTATCTGACAGAAGTACACTTTGAAGCGATCAATGACGGAGATGATGTGTTCATAGAAAATAAAGGCACATTGATTCCGGGTAAATTTACAGCTAAATATAAGTTTGAATTGTCAGATGAAGTGACAGAATACAGTTTCAAGTATGTATCGGGAGCAGAGGTAATTGAATTTGCTGCTCATGCAGTTGTGAGTGATGCTCCAATAGGTGAAAAAAACGGGGTCATTTATGGAACTAAAATAACAGGCGTCAAAGGATTATATGAAATCGATGTTGTTACAGAAGATGTAACTCTTTTAAAAGAAATTACAGGTGGAAGTGGCGATGTTAATAATGAAAGCGGATACACAAATGCCCTTGCCTATGATCCAGAAGGTCATAAGCTTTACTTCACTGCACCTGCAAAAGTGAATGTTAGTCCTTCTCCTTTATGGTCTTATGATATAGCAACAGATACTTTGGCTCATTTATGCGACCTTGAGGGATCAGTTGTTTCAGCAAGTTTTTATCAAGGAGAGTATTATTATATTGCTGAAGGAATGAATCAGTTGATGAAAATCGATTTAAATGCTGGTTGTAATCCTGAATCCGTGTTTTCTGGTTTCGGGATAGCATCTGAGTTCACATTTGGAGATTTTGCTATTTCTAATTCAGGTATGTTATATGGAAGTACAAGGGTAGCGACTCAAATGTTTTTTTCATTGAATTTGAACAGCATTGATGGCGAGTATAATAAATATGTTGGTGCAGATGCACTTGATCTGCAACTTGCCTATGGATCAAATGGTTTGCTGTATGGAAATAATCATGGATCAGCCGACTTATTTACAATCGATGTTGCTACAGGTGATAAGCAATTAGTTGATATAGATAAATACGCTTTTGCTGATTTGGCTTCAGGATTTCTCTTTGTTCCACAATTTGAAAGTGCATGGGGAGCTGGAGTGGATGCAGAAACTTCTAATTGGTCGATGATTATTCCTAGAGGAAATGTAGCGGGATCTTATCAATGGGTAGAGTATGAAGTACTTTCAGTATCTGGCACAAGTGCTGCAATAACAGCAAGCATAGCTTTAACCGATGACGTGGAATATAAAGTAGAGGCTAGTGGAACTTATACATTTGCGAATTGGACTGATGCTGGCATTGCAGATGCAGTTTATAATTTGCGCATCAATCCATATATTCCTTCAGGTTATCCTACTACCGAAGGACCTCAGTGGGTGGATGGAGCTGATCTTGGTAATCCATATGAATATTGGTTGCAACTATGGATTGATGGTGCAGATGTTCCGTGGGTAGGCACTTATAC
>LGOV01016664.1_pt2 | contig 14265 bp, 12 predicted proteins | sample 469881 | NCBI WGS metagenome assembly LGOV01 (sample SAMN03857199, study PRJNA290197) | marine sediment metagenome | biome: marine cold seep biome; feature: cold seep; material: marine sediment; isolation source: sample #5579, elevator 3A push core 41 containing 12 cm of sediment... ...
ATGCCAGTTGCTACTGTTGCTATAGGAAAAGCTGGAGCTATTAACTCTGCTTACTTAGCTATGCAGATATTAGCACTTGACAACGAAGAGTTATCTATAAAATTAAAAGAGGATCGTATTGCTAAAGCTAAAAAGGTTGAGATGGACTCTTTAGAAATAGAGACTATAATCAGCTAGATACAATAAATTCTAAACGACACAAATGTGTCGTGGGCTTCCCGCCGAGGGAAACTAAGCATTAGCGTAGATAAAAGGACTTGTTCTCTTATCATTTATAGGCAAAATGCAAAGATTCCCTTGAATTTATGAAATAAATTAAAGGAATAGCTATGAAGTGGATGAGTGATGAAGAGTATATGGAGCTTACAGGCTTAGATATAAATGCGATTGACGATTTATGCGATCGAGGAAAACTGACTGTAAAAGTAGAAGATGGAGTAAGAATGATTGACCCGTCTAAAGGTTCACACGAAGTAGTTCCAGCTCAACTCAAAGAACTATCTGCTCATAACACTAAAGAGATGCTGGTGCAACCTGAGTTTGTTGAAAAAACAATCGGTACTATCATCAACCTTCATGAAAAAGTCCTAGATGCCAAAGATGAGACAATAGTCTCTATAAAAAATGAAAATGAGTTTTTAAGAGAAGCTTTAGGATCTCTTCAAGAACTATATGACGAAGACAGAAAAACAATCCACACACTTCAAGAACAACTAAAACTTTCTCAACAAGAGGTTGAGTTTATGAGAAGAAAGTACAAACTTATGTGGAATAAAGCTATCGATGACCACACTACTAACTAAATATACTTTATGACAATAGATGAAGCTTGTGTTACTTGTATAATAAACCAAAGTGTTAAAGTTGCAGATGCAATTCATGCGTCTGAAACTCTAAAAAACGAGATTACTTCTACTGTCAAAGAGATGAGTTTAGATTTCTCATTTGATGATAATCCCCCAGAAATCGCCTCTTATGTTTATGAAAAAATGGCAGAGATTGCCAACAAAACAGACCTTTATGATGAGGTTAAAGCACTCTCAAGCAAAAAAGCACTCTCTTTTGTACCTCTTTTAAAAGAAAAGCTCCTATCTACAGATAACAAACTTTTAACGGCTACAAAGATTGCAGTAGCAGGAAATGTAATAGATCTTGCTGCCGCTGTAGAGTTTGATTTAGCAGAGGAACTCTTAAAAGTATTTGATACTGAGTTTGCACATAATGATTTTGATTTGTTGCAGGAGAAATTATTAACTGCGAAAACTGTTTTACTTATAGGAGATAACGTAGGTGAGCATATTTTTGACTATCTGTTTATTGAGACTCTACAAGAGTTATTCCCAGATGTAAAATACTCATATATGGTTAGAGGAAATCCAATCATAAATGATGTAACTATGAAAGAAGCAAAAGAGGCTGGGTTTGATGAGCTTTGTGAACTTGTTGACAGTGGTGTTAATACTCCGGGCTTTGTATATGGTCGCGCAAATTCTTACTCAAAGAAGCTTTTCGATAGTGTAGATTTGGTTATATCCAAGGGTATGGGAAATTATGAGTGTCTGAGTCCGTCTCATCGTAAAGATATCTGTTTTTTACTCAAAGTAAAATGTGATGTAGTCGCAAACTCCTTAAACAAAACAGTTGGAGATATTGTCTGTAAAATGGTTTAATACTCCTCTAATCTAATAGACAATATACTTTATGTTAATTTTTTATACGAGGAATCAATATGAAAACAAAACTATCTTTGGCTGTTGCGGCAGTTCTTTGTGTTACTTCTGTTAGTGCGATGCAGTTTCAAACATTAGGCTACAAGTCTGTAGCAATGGGTGGGGCAGGAGTTGCTAGTTCGGCAGGATCTACCGCTACATACAACAACCCAGCACTTTTAGCTAAAACGCCTTATGATGTTGAGATATCACTTGGTGCTGGTGCCTCTGTATATGACCATGGCGCAGGTGCCTCTTTCAAGGCTTTAGATGATAGTGGATTTATTGACACTGTAAATAAAATTAGTAATGATACAGCTTCATTAACTACAGCGGACCAAACAAATCTAGTTAGTGGAAAAAACATTGTTTTAGCTATGAATGGAAATGCTATTGAAATTTCTCCTCAAGGATATTTTTCAGTACAAGTTGAAAATTTTGGTATAGGGGTATTTGCTTCATCAGATATTGTTGGTACAGCTGTTGTTGACCAAGCACATAATAAATTGATATTTGAAAATAGTGCATCACCTGGAACATATTATGAGTTAAATGATGATGGAACACAAGCTGTAAGTAATGCTACTGCATACACATCAACTTCCATAGAATATGCAGTTAATAATGGTTTAACATATGTACAAGCAACAGGCGTTGTTCTTGCTGAAGTTCCTATTGCTTATGGTCACAAGTTTGAACTAAGTGCTGGAAACCTGATGCTAGGTGGTGCAGCAAAATATATGCAAGCTACAACTTACTCAGAAAAATTACAAATTGATAATTCTGGAAGTTTGAATAGTAGTGAAAAAAAAGATAAGACAACTTCAAATTTTGGTATTGATATTGGTATAGCTTACGAACCATATTTTTCTAATGATTTAACACTAGCAATAGTTGGTAAAAATCTAAATTCTCCTGATTTTGAATTTGCAGATGGAAGTACTTATAGTGTTGAGCCAATGGTTAGAGTTGGGGTTGCTTATAATATATTTGAATCATTAGAATTTGCAGCAGATATGGACTTAACACAAAACAAGACATTTGTCTCAGGGGTAGATAGCCAAATGGTTGGTGGAGGTCTTAATTGGCATCCTGCTTCATGGTTTGCTCTACGTGGTGGAGCTATGCAAAATCTTGATAATGATGATAAGGCGGGTTTAATTTACACAGCAGGTGTAGGTTTTGGTCCTAAGTGGTTTCAACTAGACTTATCTGCTCAACTTTCACCTGAAACTACAAGTGTAAATGGTACAGATTTTCCACAATATGCTAAGGTGAATTTAGCATTAATTTCTCGTTGGTAGCTTTTATCATTAAACAAGTAAGCTAAAGTTATAATTACGGAATTTTTTAAAGAGGAAAGTAATGATAACTTTTAGCTCCATGTTACTAAAACTACAAGAATTTTGGATGAAAGAGGGCTGTAATATAGTTCAGCCCTACGATATCCCAGCAGGGGCTGGAACATTTCACCCCGCTACTTTTTTACGCTCACTAGATTCACAGCCTTGGGCAGTTGCTTATGTGGCTCCTTCACGTCGTCCGACGGACGGAAGGTATGGAGAAAATCCTAACAGACTTGGAAGCTACTATCAGTTTCAAGCACTTATAAAACCATCTCCGGATAATATTCAAGAGCTTTACCTAAAATCATTAGAATACCTTGGTCTTGATGTGTCTAAACACGATATCCGTTTTGTAGAAGATAACTGGGAGTCTCCAACGCTTGGTGCTTGGGGTCTTGGTTGGGAAGTTTGGTTAAACGGTATGGAAGTGACACAATTTACTTACTTTCAACAAGTTGGAGGAATCGAGTGTAACCCTGTAGCTGTTGAGATTACTTACGGAACAGAGAGACTTGCGATGTATCTTCAAGGTGTTGATAATATTTTTGATATTGTTTGGAATATTGATAAAGATGGAAATAAAACATTATATAAAGATATACATAAAGAGAGTGAAATTCAGTTCTCAAAATACAACTTTGAAGTAGCGGATACAGAGATGCTATTTGCAGATTTTGATGCAAAAGCTAAAGAGTGCCTAAGAGTGCTAGATGTCGGACTTCCTCTTCCCGCTTATGATTTATGTATGCTGGCATCTAATACGTTTAACATTCTGGATGCAAGAAAAGCCATCTCTCAAACAGAGAGAGCAAACTATATACTTAAAATCCGTGAACTCTCACGTGGTTGTGCAGAGCTTTATAAGGCTCAAGAAGCTGACAGAATTGAGAGAGTAAAGGCGTAACTTTGAGTACAACTCTCATCGGTCAAATAGACCGTATTCTATTTGAAGATGAGGGTTTTTTCATAGCAGTTTTGAAAACTGGTGAGAAAATAAGCGGCACTTATTTAGAGAGTGAAGTCTCGCATATAAAAAGTTCTGCTATAACTCTAAGTGGTTATTGGGAAGAACATAAAAAGTACGGAAAAACTTTTAAGTTTGACTCCATCAAAGTAAATCAAAATCAACTCTTTTTCTTTCTAAATAAAATCGTAAAAGGTTTTACAAAAAAACTCTCTGCTGAACTTATTGAGCACTTCGGAAGTGAAAAACTCATAGATATTTTAGATAACGACATACAAAGACTTCTTGAGTTTAAGGGTATTAAAGAGAAACGTTTAAAAAAGATTCAAACTTCATGGAAGAAGTTTCGCTCCATGAGAAAACTCGGTGAATTTTTAAGTCCCTTTGATGTCTCTCAGGCACTCTTAACTACCATTGCAACTGCTATGAAAGATGTTGATGAGCCATGTACTAAGATAAAAGAGAACCCTTATATTCTTACTTCCATAAACTCAATAGGTTTTAAAAGAGCTGATGAGCTGGCTCTTAAAATGGGGGTAACTGCTGAAGATGAAAATCGTATAAGTTCTGCAATGGATTATGTACTTATGAACTATTGCGAACAACAGGGAAACAGCTGTGTTGCAAAGGAGTTACTCTTTTCAGGACTAAATGAACTTCTAAGCTTCAACGCTAAAAACCATCTTTATGAAGCAGCACTTATTGAGAGAGTTAGTGAGCAAAGTATAGTTATTATGAAAAATGACAGAGTCTCTCCAGCTAGACTTTATGACTCAGAAAAATATCTGTATGACACTTTTACCACAAGGGCTAAAAAAGATAGCGGTGGCTTTGTTAAAGACTTAGATGAGTTCTTGGAAACTAAAGAGCTTAAACTAGGTGAGCAGCAAAAAGAAGCTGTACAAAAGATAAACGAAGGTGCTACTCTACTCTTTTTAGTCGGTTACGCGGGAACAGGTAAGAGTACTACTTCAAAAACCATACTTGAGCTTCTAAACACTAGATATGAAGAAAAAGAGATTATGACTTGTGCCTTAAGTGGCATCGCATCTCAGCGCATAGCAGATACTACGGGTTATGAGAGTGCAACTATACAGTCGCTTTTAGTGAAGTATGAAGATAGAGACAACTTTCCCTTTGGAGTTGTTTTGATAGATGAAGCTTCTNNATTTGCAAGACTTATGGCAAAAGTTCATAGAGATGCTATTGTTATCGTAGTTGGAGATGATGCACAGCTTCCTCCAATTGGTGCGGGAAATGTTTTGAGTGATGTATTGACTTTGGAGTTAGCACCGATTGTTAAACTTACAAAGATTTACAGACAGAGTGAAGACCAAGCCATAACTCTTATAGCTAATGATATTCGTAAAGGTATAGTTCCTGCGTACAAAGAGACTTATGAAGATTTTGAGTTTATAGATATCAGCATCCAGAACTATTACGCCATAAAAAATCAGCTCTCAACACAGGAGCAACAAGAACTTCGAGAGGGCAATGCTCAAGCGATAGTTACAGAGATAGTTCACAAGGTTGTTGAGTCTGTTGAGAAAGCCAGATACAGACTGAAGAACAAGCAGATAAAAGAGTATCTAAATTACTTTCAAGTCATCACTCCGATGAAGGGTGGAACTTTAGGTTCAAACAATCTCAATATAGTTTTACAAGAGTACTTCAATCCAAATCCTAAAAAGTGTGTCAAAAAAGGCGGCAGTGAATTTAGGCTGATGGATAAGGTCGTGCACACCAAAAACGAGAACATGACTTCGTGGAGTGCGGATGGTTTTAAGATGGGTGAGGACTCAAACCAGAGACGAATATTTAACGGTATGAGCGGGCTGCTTTTTAAGATAGAAGAGGATGATGAACAAGTGTTCGTATTCTACCCGAATGAAGACGTAGTAGTAGTTTACGAGTATGAAGAGATAAAGTCGCATCTAATGCTCTCATACGCTCTTACCATTCATAAAGTCCAAGGTATGGAGTATGATATAGTAGTTATTCCCATGACTTTCTCACACTTTATTATGCACAACACAAAGTTAATCTACACAGCTATTACAAGAGCAAAACATAAATGTATTCTCATAGGTGAGAGCGGTGCTTTTGAGAGTGCTTGTAAAAAGTTTGAAGTTACAAGAAGAGATACAGTGTTACTAGAGTTAAATGCCCTAAACTAAGTTTTTATTTATTTTTGTTAGATATCATAGTGTATATATCTTTAATGTTAAAAGTGAACATATGAAATCAATTGATATTTTTCCTTGGAATGACCATTTCAATTTAGGTCTCAAAACGGTAGATGAGCAGCATCGTAAGCTAGTTGAAATACTAAATCGTTTAGCAACATATACAGCATATAAGTCAAAAAAACAAAATTTAAATACAGTTTTTGATGAACTTATAGACTATACACGTTATCATTTTAAAGAAGAAGAAGCAATTTGGAACAAATACCTTCCTTATAATTCACTTACTCATGAGCATCAAAAAACACATAAAAATTTTTTAGAAACTGTACTGCGTTTTAAAGCTGAACAACATAAAAAATCTGTTGCTGATTTAGCAGATAAAGCTTTGAGTTTTTTATCTAAATGGCTTGCCTCTCATATACTAGATACTGATCGTCACATGGCGTACATTATTATTGCTTTACAAAACGGAGATACTCTTGAAGATGCAAAGGTAGTTGCAAAAGATAAAATGAGTGGTTCTAGCAGTATATTGATTGATATTATTTTATCGACTTACAATGCACTCTCTAGTAACACCTTAAACTTAATGCGTGAGTTAAAAACACATAGAGTTTATGAGAGTAAAATGAGTTATCAAGAAGAGTATAGAAAGCTTCTTTTAAATCTCTCAACTTCGTTTATTAACCTTCCATTAGATCAGCTCGATTTTGCAATAGAAGAATCACTTGCTAAAATGTCTACTTTTGTAGATGCCGATCGTTCTTATATTTTTAATTATGATATACAAGCTAAGACAGTAAGCAATACTTATGAGTGGTGTTCGGATGGAATAACTCCACAAATAAAGAAACTCAAAAATATTCCAATAAAGAACATATCAGGATGGTTCGCTGCGCATAGCAAGGGTCAAAATGTGTTAGTTCAAGATGTTTTAGAACTGCCAGAGAGTGCTTTGCGTAATCTCTTGGTTTCTCAATCTATACAAAGCTTAGTTGCAATTCCTATAATGCAAGATGATATTTGTAAAGGTTTTGTGGGCTTTGATAGCGTAAAAAATAAACACTATTTTAGTGAAAATGAAATAGAACTTCTAAATCTTTTTAGTAAACTTCTCTCTAATATTGATGATAGAAAAAGAACCGAAGCAGAACTCTCGCACGAGAAAAGTTTTCTCAAAACTCTTATACAAACTATTCCAGATTTGATTTGGTTAAAAAATCCAGATGGTATTTACTTAGCCTGTAATACCCGTTTTGAAGATTTTTTTGGTGCTAAAGAAAAAGAGATAGTTGGAAAAAGTGATTATGATTTTGTAGATAAAGAGCTTGCTGATTTTTTTCGTTTTTATGATAAAAAGGCTATTAATAGTAAAAAAATTTCCGTTAATGAAAAAGAAGTTTCTTTTGCAAGTGATGGACACACTGAGATGCTTCAAACTACCAAAGTACCCATGTATGATGCTCAAAATAAACTTTTGGGTATCTTAGGCATAGCACGCGATATTACTCAACAGCAAGAATTATACAAGAAACTTAAGTTTGAGAGAGATTATTTTGAGACTTATCTTGATACGGTAGAGGCTATGATTATCTCATTAGATACTAATGGAAAAATTCTTTTAGTAAATCGTAAAGCGTGTGAACTGCTAGGATATACACAGGATGAGCTTATAGGTGAAAATTGGTTTGAGAAATGTTTATTACAGGCAGAAAGAAAGAATAAAGTTTATCCCGTTTTTCTTAAAATTTTAAAGAACAATACAGAAGGTACAGAATACTTTGAAAACAGTGTTAAAACAAAGTCAGGGGAACATAAGCTAATAGCTTGGCATAACTCTTACATTTGTGATGATAATGGCAAAATTATCAGTACGCTTAGTGCAGGAGAAGATATTACAGAGCGTCAAAAGCAACAGCGTCATTTAGAATATATTGCACATTATGATGCTCTGACAGGATTGCCAAATCGTGTTTTACTCTCAGATCGTATTCAACAAGCCTTGGCACAGACACATAGACACAATCTATCTATTGCAGTTGTTTACTTAGACCTTGATGGCTTTAAATTTATAAATGACACATATGGACATGATTATGGAGATAAGTTTTTAGCTAGTATGGCTAAAAATATGAAAGCAACTCTTCGTGATGGAGACACAATAGCGCGTTTGGGCGGAGATGAATTTGTAGCAGTTTTACTTGATTTAAAATCTCATGAGGAGAGTCTTGCAACTATTAAAAGATTGCTACATGCATGTTCTCGTGAAATATTAATCGATGGTACACAGATGCAAGTAACTGCAAGTTTAGGGGTTACTTTTTTTGACAATGGTGATGATTTAGATGCTGATCAGTTACTGCGTCAATCTGATCAAGCAATGTATCAAGCAAAGCTTTTAGGAAAAAATCGTTACTACTTATTTGACGCACAAAAAGATAAAAAAACTAGAACATATCATGAGAGTTTAGATGAAATAAAAAAAGCACTCTTAAATGATGAGTTTACTCTTTACTATCAGCCAAAAGTAAATATGAAAACGGCTCAAGTTTTGGGGGTTGAAGCTTTGATTAGATGGGAACATCCAAAACATGGCTTACTTCTTCCTAGTTCATTTTTACCAGTTATAGAGGGTCATACTTTATCTGTTGAGTTTGGAAGCTGGGTGTTAAAAAGTGCATTAAAGCAGATATCACAGTGGAAAGAAAAAGGCTTAGATATAGCAGTTAGTATAAATGTAGATGCTATGCAGTTGCAAGATATTCACTTTGTAGAAAAATTAAAAATTCTGCTACAGAAAAATCCAGATGTAAATCCAAAGAACGTAATGCTTGAGATACTTGAAACCAGCGCTTTAGAGGACATTGTTCATGTATCTCAAGTTATGCAAGAGTGTAAAAATATTGGAGTTTCTTTTTCGCTTGATGATTTTGGAACAGGTTACTCGTCTTTGACATATCTTAAACGTCTTCCAGCAAAAGAGCTTAAAATAGATAAAAGTTTTGTGCGTGGTATGTTAGAAGATGTAGATGATTTAGCAATCTTAGATGGGGTTCTTGGACTAGTAAAAGCATTTAGACGCGAAGTTATTGCTGAGGGAGTTGAGAGTATAGAACATGGAAAGATGCTGCTTAAACTTGGATGTGAAAATGCTCAAGGATATATTATAGCTCGTCCAATGCCCGCAGAAAATATTATAAATTGGGTTAAACAATATAAACCAAATAAGGAGTGGACAGAAGTTGTTGCAATCTCTATTGATGAAATGCCTCTTTTGTACGCTCTTGTAGAGCATAAAGCATGGAGAAATGATATTTTTTCGTACCTTAAAGATATGCGTAAAACACTACCTATACTAAGTTACAAAGAGTGTCGTCTGGGAGAGTGGATATATGAAGAAGGTAAAAAGGAGTATGGAAAACATCCTGCATTTGAAAAACTTGAAAAACTACATCACACACTGCATGATGTAGCAAGTGTTATTATAGAGAAATATGAAAACAATACTTTAGATGATTTACAAGAGTCCATAGAAGAAATAGATAAGTTAAGTAAAAATATGATAAAAATTTTTCAAAAAATTGAAAAGAAGGAGGCTTAAATGTCTAGTGGATATAGGTTGAAGATAGTGATTTGTGGAAAAAGTGGACTTGTTGGCTCAAAACTACAAGAGATGTTCGAATCTTCAAAAAATGATGTAACTGGTGTCAAAATCAGAGAAAATACAACAATAGAAGAAATAAAAAAAGAGATAAATAAGTGTGATGTCTTGATAAATCTAAGCGGTGCAACTATCTTAGCTAGATGGAGTACGGCTTATAAAAAAACACTCTATAACTCAAGAATAGATACAACAAGAAAACTTGTAGATGCCATAGCACAATGCAGTGAAAAACCCAAACTTTTCATATCAGCATCTGCGGTTGGTATCTATGACTCTGAAGCTAAACATGATGACTACTCAACTGAATATGCGAATGATTATCTCTCACATATCTGTAAAGACTGGGAAGCGGAAGCTAGGAGAGCAGAGGAGCATGGTGTCAGAACTGTTCAGGCTAGATTTGGAGTTATCTTTGCCAAAGAAGGTGGAGCGATGCAAAAGATGCTTCCACCGTTTAAAATGGGAGTAGGGGGAAAAATGGGTGAAGGACATCAGATAATTTCTTGGATTCATATAGATGACTTGGTTCGCGCTTTTGAGTTTATAGTAAAAACACCTGAGTTAAAAGGTCCTATCAATTTCACAACTTCTCATACTCTCTCAAACATAGAACAAACCAAAATACTAGGACGAGTTTTGCATCGTCCAACTTTTTTTGCTGTTCCTGAGTTTGCTATAAAACTCCTCTTTGGAGAAGGATCAACTGTGATTCTTGACTCAAAAGATGTTTACCCTAAAAAGCTTTTAGATAGTGGTTTCGAGTTTAGGTTTGAGAGATTCGAAGATGCTCTTTGTGATATAATTCGTTAAGGTGTTAACTATGTTAAATATGATTTTATTGCGAATAGCTAAGAGTGCAATACTTAGTAAGTTTGATGAAAGAAGAATTGTAGATGAAGAGAGTATTTTAAAAGAGTATCCGGATTTGGCAAAAGATGGTGCTGCCTTTGTAACTCTAAAGTATGATGATGATTTACGTGGATGCATAGGTTCAATAGTTGCACACAGAAGACTTATTGATGATGTCATACACAATGCAATTGCAGCTGGTTTTTCTGACCCTCGGTTTAATGCTTTGAGTGAAGATGAACTAAAATATCTAAATCTTGAAGTGTCGGTTTTAAGTGAGCCTGAGATTTTAGAGTATGATGATTATGAGGACTTACAAAGAAAAATTCAACCAAATGTTGATGGACTTATTTTAAAGCATGGTGGGTATCAAGGTACTTTTTTACCACAAGTTTGGGAACAGTTACCAACTACTAAAGAGTTCTTAGAGCATTTAAGTATGAAAGCTGGAGCAAGCGAGTCCATATATAGTGAGCATCCAACTATTTATAGATATTCGGTTGAGCATATCCAAGAGAGATTTGATAAAGTTGAAGCCCTTTAAAAGGAGAAAACATTATGAAAAGAAGTATGAGCGTAGCTGGTAGTTTTTATCCGGCAAGATCAGTAGAGCTTGAGAGATATTTTGAGCATTTTAACACTATTTATAAAGAAGATTTTACTCTACCAGATATAAAAAGCAGAGTTGTGATAGTTCCACACGCTGGTTATGTTTACTCAGGATATACCGCAAATATTGCTTATAAAATTTTGCAAAAAAGCGGAGTGAAAAAGTTTGTAGTCATAGGACCTTCTCATAGAGTAGCTTTTGAGGGAGTTAGTCTTTGTGACTTTAGTTCTTATGAAACACCGTTTGGGGATATAGATGCAGATGCAGATATAGCCAAAAAACTAAAAGATAAATTTTTGCTATCTTGTTTTGTAGATGCACATCAAGAACATAGCACGGAGGTACAGTTTCCCTTTATAAAATACTATATGCCAGATTCACAAATAGTGGAGTTGGTTTATAGTAGAGCAGACTCTCGTGATATTTCAGATATCATAAATTTTGTCTTAGCACAGGATGATTGTGGAGTTGTCATCNNGTACAGATTTGAGTCATTTTTATAATCTTGCAGATGCAAATAACTTAGACAATATCTGTCTTGAAGCTGTGGAGAAACTAGATGCAGATAAACTTCATAGTGGATGTGAAGCTTGTGGGATGATAGGGGTAGAAGCCATGATAATAAGTGCCAAAAAACTCTCTTTAACTTCACATATACTTGACTACAGAACAAGTGCAGATGCTAGCGAAGATGAGAGTCGGGTCGTTGGATATATGAGTGCATATTTTTTATGAAAAAGACCAATATATTTGCAAATATTCCACCACAGATAAAAGAAGAACTCTTTGAAGATATTGTGACAAATGAGGGAGTAAAAATAGAGCGAATCATCTCAAAAGGTCATATAACTACAGAGGTTGAATGGTACAATCAAAAAAGTGATGAATGGGTAATAGTGCTTAAGGGCGAAGCTATTTTAGAGTTTGAAAATTCTGATGATATAAGACTAGAAGAAGGCGACTATTTAAACATACCTGCAAACACAAAACACAGAGTCTCTTGGACTAAGCCAAACGAAGAGACTCTTTGGTTGGCTATACACTACAAACCCACTTCTTATATCTAATTTACTTCTACTAGTTTACTCACNNTTAATATTTTCATCTAAATTATATGCTTGTAATAGTTTGATTGAAATATCGCCACGAATTTTTGAAGCTTGTTTATAATTTGTTTGGTAAGATATAAGACCTATAACGCCAGTTTTTAAATTATTTAACGCAAAAGTAATCTTATGAGTAATATTTAGATTAGACAATAACTCTTGAGTTACTTTTTCTATATTTTCAAAATCGTTATCTGTAGCAAATTCAAACTCTATTAAATCATTTATCAAACCATTTTTTTTACGAGAATAGTTATAAAATACTTTTGTAAAAACATAACTATTTGGTATGTAGATTGTTCTACCAACATTTTTTACTTCTTTTAAGTTACTATAATCTTCAATTTCATTCAACTTAATTTTCATAAGAGAAATATCCAATATATCACCGATAGTATGTTTAGTTTCAAACTGAACCATCACTCTATCGCCAACTCGTATCATATTGCTAAAAAAGATATATACAGAAGCTACAATATTTAAAATAACTTCACGTAATGCGATAGTTAATGCTGCAGCAATAACACTTAAGAATGTGATTATGTAGATAAAATCTTCCATATATCTTATGACCAATGATATAAAAACTAATATATAAAATATTAGAGATATAATTTTTTTATATCCTCCATTATTTTCTTTATTTAATTTGTTTTCTAAAGCTGTAAAAAGCAATAGAACAAGCCTGTATAAAAGATAAACCAAAATAAATGTGACAAAAGTCATAATATGTCTTTGTAGTTTTTCTTGGTAATAATCATCATACTTTTTGTTTAGTTCATCTTTTGTCTCGAGTAGGTTTAGATAAGTTTTATTTATATTTTCTACAAACTCTTCAAAATATTTTATATCTTCTAACGAGACAGCACCATTCTGATTTTTGCTATAGTAGTTTCTCAATAGTGAATGAGCCTTGTTAAAATCATTTTTCGTATTAATTATTTTTTTTAATTGTTTATTTAATTTATTTAATGAATCTTTATAGAGATAATCATATGCTGTTATCCTGGGCATATCAAATTTATAAGTGAGCAACAAACCTTCAAAGCTTTTATTTTGTTCATAGAGTCTTAGTCTAGATTTATAAATTTCAAGTTTTCTATTAAGAGACGCCAATACTTTTGTATTCTCTTTATTCTTTTTTATTTTTTGTTCAATCTTTACAATATTATTAATTATTGTATAGTAATTTTTATTATTTACATAAGTTTTAACCCAAACATTTTTATTTTCCCAAATATTTCCTGATTGTTTTGATTTTGTAGAACTGTTTAAATCAATTTCCTCTGAAAAGATTAATTGGGATATTAGTAGTATAAATATAATTGCTCGCAAAGTTACTCCTGTGTTTTTCTTTTTTCATTATATGAAAGAAATTCTTTTGTTACATCTATTATGAAACCTTTATTTAGAAGTTCTCTGCCAATTAGAAGTGGATAAAGCATCTCTTTTCTTGAACTAAGTGATACTTCCATATTGTATGATTTGCCATATATTATTATTTTTGTATTAATAAAATATCGTGTTTGCACTACTCCATTTGAACTTTTAACTTTTGATATTCTTGAAATATCTTTTGTTACATATCCATCTGTCAATCTTTTATTATTAGCATCTAAAACCACAAAGCTAACTTGGTTGTGACCAACAGGGGTAATATCATCACAATTGATTGAGGATGTTTTTGCCCCGGTATCTATTTTTGCTGTGACATTATATATATTTAATTTTGGCATATCAAATTTATCTATTCTTCCTAAAGTATCTTGAGCATACAAGTTAAAAGCGATAAACAGCAACACTATGTATTTTATAATCATTCTATAGC
>LGOV01007443.1_pt1 | contig 14250 bp, 10 predicted proteins | sample 469881 | NCBI WGS metagenome assembly LGOV01 (sample SAMN03857199, study PRJNA290197) | marine sediment metagenome | biome: marine cold seep biome; feature: cold seep; material: marine sediment; isolation source: sample #5579, elevator 3A push core 41 containing 12 cm of sediment... ...
CGTGCTGAGTGGGATACGTTGTTGTTCTTCTACGGTGTTATTTTATGTGTTGGCGGTTTAGGTCAGTTTGGTTACTTGGCCATGGCATCGCAAGCGATGTACACAGGGCTTGGTCCGTTTCAAGCAAACGTGCTTGTTGGTGTCTTGTCAGCGATTGTTGATAATATCCCAGTGATGTTTGCGGTATTAACCATGGAGCCACATATGTCTCACGGCCACTGGCTACTCGTTACTCTGACTGCGGGTGTTGGTGGTAGCATGCTTTCCATCGGTTCTGCAGCGGGTGTTGCGCTAATGGGTACGGCTCGTGGTGTTTATACTTTCGGTCGTCACCTCAAGTTTACGCCTATTATTGCCTTAGGCTATGTAGCAAGTATCGCCGTACATATGTTGATTAATAGCAGTCATTTCCACTAAGCATCATCGAGTATAAGTGTTAGATTGCAGCGCCGAATCCTTTAGGGTTCGGCGCTGTTTTGTTTGTGTCTAGGGGGGCGAGATGGCCAGTCTGTATTTACATATTCCGTTTTGCTTAAGCAAGTGTCCGTATTGCGATTTTTATTCGTGTGAGCCAAAAACGGGCGACATTGATCGTTATGTTGATGCGTTATGTACAGATTTAAAGACCTCTCGCGCCGTTTGTGGTGGTGATGATGAAGGATTCTCAGCACCGTTTACCAGCGTGTTTTTTGGTGGCGGAACGCCGTCGTTGTTGAGTGCATCTCAGGTAGCGCGGCTGTTGGATGTCGCTGCAAGTGTCTATGGTTTTGCTGCCGATGTTGAGATCACCCTTGAAGCAAACCCCGGCACCGTCAGTTCTGCAAGCCTGATGGGCTATCGCAGTGCGGGGGTTAATCGGTTGTCTTTGGGAGTTCAATCCTTTGATGACGCCCAACTAAAATGGCTGGGCCGCCAGCATGATTCAACTCAGGCGTTACAGGCGGTTGAAACAGCGCGGAGCGTTGGTTTTGATCGTTTAAGCATTGATCTGATGTTTTCATTGCCCAATCAAACAGTGGAACAACTCCAGCAACAGTGCCAGTATGTCGAGCAGTTGGCCCCCGAGCATCTGTCCATTTATGGTTTAACCATTGAAGATGAAACCCCCTTTGCCCACCAACAGCAAAAAAATCTATGGCAGATGCCCGATGATGAACAGTATCGCGACAGTTTTTTGCTGTTAAATGATCGTTTGACCCGTTTGGGTTATCGCCATTATGAGATTTCGAACTATGCTCAGCCTGGCCACGAGTGCCGTCACAATGTTGGTTATTGGCAGCGCCAACCTTATTTAGGTGTTGGCGCTGGTGCACATAGTTTTATTGGTCGAGATTTGGGGGAGCGTTGGGCATGCGAAAATTCGATTGAAGGTTATCTTCACTCGATCCATGAAGGTGTTTCGCCGCGCACTAAAATTGAAGGATTTGATCCGCAGCAAGCGATGTTTGAAACGGTTTATTTGTTGTTGCGCTGTCGCGAAGGGGTTGACGAAGCCGATTTTCAGCGTCGCTATAATCATTCTTTTGCGACAGTCTACGCCGCGGCAATTGACCAATGCGCCCCGTATCTTACCCTTAATAATGGTCGGTGGACTCTCTCGCTAGAGGGGTGGTTACTCTACAATTATCTGATCGAAAACTTTCTGTAAATTGATGATTTTTTTACGCTCGCAGCCCTTGACAAAGGGTAGGGGCGTTGTTACCTTCTCAACTGTTAGCACTCGCATCGCTTGAGTGCTAAGTTTGTCTGTTGGCCGGCTAGTCGGGCTTGTTTTTTTGCAACCAGACGGCGAAGTGGCTGTGTGGCTTTATGCTGGGATCGCGAGAATATGGAACTCAATGAGCGCAGTTTGAGTATTCTCGATGCAATTGTCGAAGGGCACATTGCATCGGGTGAGCCGATGGGCTCTCGCACCATCGCTAAACGACAAAAGCTACAGTTGTCGCCAGCGACAGTACGAAATGTCATGGCGGATCTTGAAGAGATGGGTTATCTCGTTTCACCCCATACCTCTGCTGGGCGTATTCCAACGGATAAAGGCTATCGTTTTTACGTCGACACGCTGTTACAGGTGCGCAATCTAAGTCAAGATGAACGCAGTAAAATTGAAGCGCAGTGCCGTACTGGAAATTTACGAACACAAGAGATGTTGCAACAGGCTGGACGTATTTTATCCGATATGTCGAACCATACCGGGATTGTTCTTGCCCCACGATTTGTGTCGACGGTGTTCCGCCATATTGAGTTTGTGCCGCTCAGCCAAGGTCGCCTGTTAGTGATTTTTGTATCGAAATCGGGCGTGGTACAAAATAAAATTATTGAGCTAGATGGTGCGATGCCCACAACTCAAGAGCTTCAACATATTACTAATTATCTCAATGAAGAACTAAGTGGCTTGACCATACAGGAGGTTCGCGCAAAAATCGTTGACCAGATGAAGCAAGAGAAAAACTTGTATAATAAAATGGTCAGTGGCGCGTTGAATTTTTCGCAAGAGGTTTTTCGCGGCGACATTGAAGATGATGTGATCATTGAGGGCGCGGCAAACATTTTAAATCAGCCGGAGTTTTCCGATCGCGATAGCATGAAGCGGTTGTTTAATGCCTTTGAGCAAAAGAGTAACTTGATCCATCTGTTAGATAAGAGTCAGCAAGCACAAGGGGTACAGATTTATATCGGCAGCCAATCCGAATATCAGGAGTTTGAAGGCTGTAGTTTGATCACTGCTAACTATACCAATGGTACGCAGAGTTTAGGCAGTCTTGGAGTGATTGGCCCAAGTCGGATGGAGTACTCACAGGTGGTTGCTGTGGTCGATTATACTGCACAACTTGTTAGTCGTGCGCTGGAACTTGAATCTGAATAAGCGAAATTAAAGATATGCCTGAAAAGGGCAAACGAGGAGAATGGTGATCGTGACAGAAACAAAAAAACCTGAAGTGAATGAAGAAGTGGAAACACAGGCACCCGTAGAAGGTGATGCTGTTGTTGATGAAAACCAAGTTGAACAGCTTTCAGCTGAAGAGGCATTGCAGGTTGAATTAGTAGCATGTCGCGAAGAGGTGGAGAAGCAGAAGGATCTTTATCTGCGCAACCGTGCTGAAAACGAGAACTTTCGTCGCCGGATGCAACGAGAAAAAGAGGAGCTGGCTAAGTTTGCTAATGAGTCAATTCTGCGTGAAATACTACCCGTTATCGATAATTTAGAGCGCGCAGTGAGTCACGCTAAGGAGACTGAAGGTGACGCATCCACCCTGGTTGAAGGGGTCGAGATGACTCTAAGTCAATTCCAGAGTGTTTTGAGCAAATTTAATGTCTCGATTGTCGATGCTAAAGGGTCTCCTTTCGACCCTGCATGTCATGAAGCGATGGGCCAAATAGAGCGCGATGATTGCGACGCCAATACCGTTGTAGAAGTGATGCAAGGTGGCTATATGTTAAACGGACGCTTGTTGCGCCCAGCACTGGTAATGGTGTCAAAAGCCCCTGCGGTAACTGAATAAAATAGAAACGTAACGTACTACAATTAACCAACCTGATAAGGAGAAATTGTCATGGGTAAAGTCATAGGTATTGATTTAGGAACAACAAATTCATGTGTATCGGTCATGGAAGGCGGCGAGCCAACAGTTATCGCCAATGCTGAAGGTTCACGCACCACCCCTTCAATGATCGCTTTTGCTGAAAACGGTGAGCGATTAGTTGGCACACAGGCCAAGCGTCAAGCGGTTACCAACCCAGAAAACACACTGTTTGCCATCAAGCGTTTAATCGGCCGTAAGTTCGATTCAGATGCGGTACAAAAAGATATTGCAATTAGCCCATTTAATATTATGAAGGCCGATAACGGTGATGCTTGGGTTGAAGCGCGTGGCACGCAATACAGTGCGCCTGAGATCTCAGCGATGGTGCTGCAAAAGATGAAACAAGCAGCGATTGACTACCTTGGTGAAGAGGTCACTGAAGCGGTTATCACTGTTCCTGCATATTTTAACGATTCACAACGTCAAGCAACTAAAGATGCAGGTAAGATCGCAGGTCTTGAAGTGTTGCGGATCATCAACGAGCCTACGGCAGCGGCACTGGCTTACGGCATGGACAAAGACGGCGATGAGACCATTGCAGTATTTGACCTCGGTGGCGGTACCTTTGACGTATCAATCCTTGAGCTCGGCGATGGTGTTTTTGAAGTTAAGTCAACCAATGGTGATACGTTCCTCGGTGGTGAAGACTTTGACCAACGCATTATTGATTACATTGCCGATGAGTTCAATAAAGAGCAAGGGATCGATCTTCGTGGCGACAAAATGGCTCTTCAGCGCTTGAAAGAAGCGGCTGAAAAAGCAAAGTGCGAGCTGTCTTCGTCGATGGAAACAGACATCAACTTGCCATTTATCACTGCTGATCAAAGTGGTCCTAAGCACATGAATCTTAAACTGAGCCGTGCCAAGCTTGAGAGCATTTGTGGCGATCTTCTTGCGCGTCTCGAAGCACCCTGCCGTACTGCTCTTAAGGATGCAGGCCTTACTGCTTCCGATATCGATGAAGTCATTTTGGTCGGTGGTATGATTCGTATGCCAGCAGTACACGCAAAGGTTGAAGCGATCTTTGGCAAGGCACCTAATAAAGGTGTTAACCCTGACGAAGTTGTTTCAATTGGCGCGGCGATTCAAGGTGGCGTACTTAAGGGTGACGTTAAAGACGTTCTCCTTCTCGATGTAACCCCTCTGTCTCTTGGTATCGAAACTCTTGGTGGCGTACTGACCAAATTGATCGATAAAAACACCACCATCCCTTGCAAGAAGAGTCAAATCTTCTCTACTGCTGCGGACAATCAGCCTGCAGTATCGGTACACGCACTTCAAGGTGAGCGCGAGATGGCTGTTGATAATAAGACCATCGGTCGTTTTGAATTAACCGATATTCCACCGGCACCACGCGGTGTGCCTCAAGTTGAAGTAACCTTTGACCTTGATGCGAACGGTATTATTAGCGTATCCGCCAAGGATATGGGCACAGGCAAAGAGCAAACAATCAAAATCACATCTTCTTCAGGTCTAAGCGATGATGAGATCGAGAAGATGGTTAAGGATGCGGAACTGCATGCCGATGATGATAAGAAAAAGCGTGCGTTGATCGAAGCGAAGAATCAAGCAGATAGCTTGGTTTACAGCACTGAGAAAACACTTAAAGATAATGCAGACAAGGTTGATGATGAGACCAAGACTGCAATTGAGTCAGCTCTAGTAGAGTTGAAAAAAGTGATGGAAGGTGATGATGTTGAAGCGATTAACGCTGCAGTTGAAGTACTTTCACAAGCGTCACACAAATTAGCTGAGGCGATGTATGCTGAAGCTCAAGCTGAAGCGGGTGCTGCTGGTGAAGAGGGCGCAACCGAAGAGCCTGCTGCTGAAGACGATGATGTTGTTGACGCAGAGTTTGAAGAAGTTGACGACGAAAAAAAGTAATTTTAAATAGAGTGGTTTGACGAACGGAGCCTGTTGTTGGCTCCGTTCGTTGTTGACCTACAGCAAGGCCCGATCCGCCACAGAGGAACTTAATTTTGTCAAAACGTGATTATTATGAAGTGCTTGGTGTTAACCGCAACGCCAGTGACGCTGAGATTAAAAAAGCCTACCGTCAATTAGCCGTTAAGCATCATCCAGACAAAAACCCTGGTGATAAAAAAGCTGAAGAGCAGTTCAAGGTGCTATCTGAGGCCTATGCTGTTCTCTCCGATGGTCAAAAGCGGGCAGCCTACGATCAATACGGCCATGCTGGCGTTGATGGTAGTGCTGGCGGTGGATACTCTTCAGGTGGTTTTGGCGGTAGTCCTTTCGAAGATATCTTTGGCGATATTTTCGGCGATATCTTTAATGGCGGTGGCGGCGGTGGTTCACGCCGTAGTCGAGGTCAACGCGGTGATGATCTGCGTTACAACTTGACCATCTCTTTTGAAGAAGCAGCATTCGGTACCGAAACAACGGTAAAGCTCCCACGTCATCATAGCTGTGAAACCTGTGGCGGCAGTGGTGCAAAAAAGGGAACCAGCCCCGAAACCTGTTCAACCTGTCGAGGCGCGGGGCAGGTTCGCTATCAACAAGGCTTCTTCCAGATGACACGACCATGCCCCGATTGTGGTGGTAGTGGTAGCCAAATCAATGATCCATGTCCTGATTGCCGTGGCACTGGGCGAGTGAAAGAGAAGCGTAATCTCGCCTTAAAGGTTCCCGCAGGTGTTGAAACGGGGATCCGCTTAAAGTTAACCGGCGAAGGTGAAAGTGGTGTCCATGGTGGCCCTGCTGGTGATCTGTACGTGGTGATTACCGTTGACGATCATCCGATCTTCAGCCGTGAAGGACGCAATGTGATCTGTGATACACCGATCTCATTTACTCAGGCAACTCTTGGTTGTGAAATTGAAGTGCCAACCCTTGAAGGCCGTGTGAAGATGAAAGTTCCTGCGGGAACTCAATCTGGCAAGGTGATGAAGCTTACCGGCAAAGGGATTCCAGACCTGCAAGGGCATCGCCGTGGCGATCAACTTGTGGTGATGCGCGTTGAAACACCAACACGATTAACGGCGCGGCAAAAAGAGTTGTTGGAGGAGTTTGCTAAAGAGGGTGGCGAGTCCGTCAGCCCCATCAGCAAGGGTTTTTTCGAAAAAGTTAAAGAGATGTTTGATTAGTTTCATGGCGTCAATTTTTAATTGACTCATTAATTGATCAATTCATGTGTTAAAGTGAACAGCTATATGTCCTTAATGGATATGTAGCTGTTTTCGTTTCGTCTTATACCATGCTTGCTGTTGATGAAAGAGTCCTTATGTCTAGGTTTGTCCCGTTTATTCTGTTGGTATTGTGCGCTGTTAGTGTGCCTGAAGTAAGTATAGCTGTGGAGCTTATGTCAACGCCACAAGCTAGGTATTCTTTGCGGCCAGCTAAAACATATTATGCAGCGGGAGAGACTGAAGCCGCGTTGTCAACGTTGCGCCGCTATATCATTGAAACTCCTGATAGTCCGAACTTAGCCGAGGCGTACACACTTATCGCTCGCATTCTTTTAGAACAACAACGCAACAGCGATGCTCTTTTTTATCTGCAACGCATTGATGTTGATCAGCGTATGGCAGAGTCATCGTTGTTGATGGTTGCAGCCTTACAAAGAGAGCAGCAAATGGCATTGGCTGGCGAATTTCTGGCAACTCTTACTGCCGATCAGTTTTCAGGTAAGGAACAGACGCGCTACTATCAGTTGAAATCTGAGGAGTTGCTCTTTCTCCATCAACCGTTACAAGCCCTTGTTGTACTGCGCACAGCACTACAGCAGTCCGCATATTCTGATCAAGCACAGCTTTTTTCTCAATCCCAACAGATTTTAAAACAACTTGATGACGCTGAGCTCGCTGAAGTTGGTTTCATGTTTGCTGAAACAGAACTCAATGATGCTTTTTCGTTGTTTAAGGCGCAGCAGGCCATTGAAGCGGGTGATGAAGCACTTGCCCGTCAAATTGCTGAACCACTTATCTCTCGTGCCCAAATAATCGCCGCAAAGTTTGCTGCCGCTAACGTCTTGGATCAGGTGCATGGTCAGCGTTGGCAGCAACGCGCTGTGGGGGTGGTGTTGCCGTTAACTGGCCGTTATGCGCCTTTTGGTAATCTGGTTCGCCAAGGGATCGAATTGGCATTATCAGAAGCGATGGCGCAGCCGGTGTACTTTATTTACCGCGATAGTCAGGCCGACGCGCAACACGCTGCGCAAGTGGTTAATGAGTTGGTAAATGGTGATAGAGTCATGGCAGTTATTGGCCCATTGATGGGTGATGCCGCTCAGGCCTCAATCGCCATTGCGGAGGCAGCAAAAGTACCGTTGCTGACGTTGTCGCATCGGCAGGGATTGCCAGAACAGGGTGAGTATGTTTTTCGCAACTCTCTGACCACTCAACAACAGGTCGACCTCCTCGCTGATTACGCGATTGATGAATTAGGTCTAAATAGCTACGCGATTTTGGCCCCAGATTCACGCGCTGGACAGGAATTCTCCCAGCAGTTTGCTGCGGCGATTGAGAGCCGTGGTGGCGATATTGAGTATCGGATGACATTTGCCGAACAAGCGACTGACTTTCGCCGCAAATTGTTGTTAATGAAGGGGGAAGACCCCGATCTCCCGCCACAAGAACACGATAAAGTGGTTGCCGCGACAACGGATGGCGAAGCCCTGATTGATGGTGAGCAGGCGGAGATTGAGCAACAACCCGATTGGCTGCCAACAGTTGATTTCGAAGCATTATTTATTCCAGCTTATGCTGAAAGCGTCGCCCTTATCGCACCGCAACTGGCCTATTATGGCATCGAAAATGTGCAACTCATTGGCATCAACGGTTGGAATTCTCCGAGCCTTATCCAGCAGGCCGGGCGTTATACCCGCGGTGCTATTTTTACCGATGGCTTTGATGCTCAAAGCGAAGAGCCACATGTTGGCAGCTTCGTTGAACAGTATAAAGCTCGCTTTTTAGAAGTCCCTTCGATCCTTGAAGCGCAAGCGTATGATTGTGCTAAAATTATATTAACTCAACTTGATCAAGCCGAATTGACCAACTCCTCGATGTTGCAACAGGCACTGTTATCGTTAGAGGGATTTGGCGGGGTAACTGGAATCCAAGGGTTTGATGAAACTGGCGAGGCCGAACGGCAACCGGTTCTCTTGAAGATGGGGCGTCGTCACTTGGAGCGGATTCAGTGGGTCATCGCCCCTGAACTGGTTCCAGAGGTTGAGGTTTTTAAAATACTTGATTCATACGGCATTAACAAAAATAGTGATGCTTATGAATGATGGTTATCTGATCGTTACAGTATTCGGAGTGCTCGCAGGATTGATTATGGGTCACGTTATGTTCCGTGCAGATTATTGTATGGTTGGTATGTTGCGTGATCTATTTATGTTTCGCAGTACCGTTATGGTTCGATTTCTGGTGGTGCAAATTGTTTTGAGCATGGTGTTGATCGAGATCGCTCATGCTTTTGGCGTATTATCGTACTACCCGTCACTGTTGATGGGGCCAGCAAACTTGAGTAGTGTGGCAGGTGGTTTCATTTTCGGCATTGGTATGGTCTTGTCAGGTAGCTGCGTGGTCGGTTGTTTATATAAAACTGGTGCTGGCAGTGTTTTGGGGCTGTGTACCGTGGTGTCGATGATCCTTGGCGCTTTAGCGTTTGTCGAAGTTGCGCCAATGTGGAATCCGCTGAAGCAGTATTGGCAAGTGAGCCAGCAGACAACATTACCACAGTCGTTGTCCCTTGCCAGTGGCTGGTTGGTGTGGCCAACTTTTCTATTGCTGTTGCCATTATTATGGCGTTGGTATCAAGGTGAAAAATTACAGTTAAAAGAACGAACCGAGGGATTTATTCAGCCGTGGAAAGCGGCTGTTGTTTTTTCATTTGTCACGCTGGCAGCGTGTTTCTTTACCGGAATGCCCGTTGGTATTACCACCTGCTATGTGAAAATAGGTTCATGGTTTGAACAGCTGATTTTCCCTGCCCATGTGGCGACAACCGCCTATTTCCACAACGTCGCGTTGAATTATGTTCCAGTATTTAGTACGGAGATGATTAGCGGTGGTGCAGGGCCGAGCTTAGATGCAATTGCAGCCTTGCAACTATCTGTGATTATAGGCATAGTGCTAGGGTCGTTCTTGTCATCGCTTCGAGTCGGTGAGTTTCGCTTGAGCTTTCGAGCTCCAGTGGAACAATATTTTTTAGTCGTTGGCGGTGGCGTCCTTGTTGGTTTTGGTGCGCGGATGGCACCAGGGTGTAATGTGTGGCATATTTTTGGCGGGGNNGTTCCACTGCTAGCGTGGAACTCATTGTTGTTTGTTTTTGGGTTGCTTGCAGGAACGTGGCTAGGTAGTAAAGTACTGTTGTCACGAATGAAGTGAGGATTCTGAGATGGAAACAGTCGAGTTTGATAATTGTGGACAACTTTGCCCTTCTACCTTGTTGACAGCACTTCGTGAAGTCAATGCACATCGCGAGCAATTGCAGCAAGGAACCCATCAGTTGATCATTAAGACTGATGCCCGCGACGCGACACGAACAATTCCTGATGCCGTTGAAAATATGGGTTATCAGGTTGAAACATCGAAACAAAATGGTATTTATGAGATCCGAATCTATAAATAATTAATGGCGATGGATGATTGTGACAGCAAAATCTGATATTCCTGCTCCAAATGATTGGTTGAAGATTGAGTTAGAACGTCTTCAGCAGGAAAACGTACGCCTGAAATTAGAGAATGAGAAAACAATAACCTATGTGCGAGCGAAAGTTGATCAACTGCTCAAAATCATGGGCACGCTGCCGCTACGCCAGGAAGAACTTGACGACGAGACATTGATCTCTCTCGATCCCATCGGCATTGTGGGTGACAGTTTTTCTCAGGTGCTAGATCATTTGCACCAAACAAACGATGAACTCACTGTTGCGCGTGATGAACTACGAGCGATATTTGATGCAACGGGTGCCGCAATTCTCGTCCTTGATCTAGATTTAAATCTGCATTCGTGCAACCCGAAGTCCATCGAACGGTTTGGTATGAACCGCGAGAAATCTGTTGGATTGCCACTGACAGAGGCAATTCCAAACTGTACGGAACTTCTTGACGATGCTTTTATCACTCGTTTGACGACTTCTCCCGCCCCCTTTGGCTCCATTTCATCACCCGTTGAATTAGAGATCAGTTTTCTGGATTATAGCTATCACCTTATTGCTACGCCTGTTCGTGATTCGAATGATCATCCATGGTTCTATGTATTGATCTTCAGTGATATCACCGACAGGAAAAAAACCGAAGAATCTCTTATTGTAGCTGAAACACGCTTAACAGCAATTCTCAATACGATGATGGCCGGGGTGATGATTATTGATCCAGAGACCCACAAGATTGTTGATGTTAATCATATGGCGGCAACGATTATTGGTACTTCGCCAGAAAAAATAATTGGCTCGGTGTGTCATCGTTTTGTGTGTCCCTCATCAAATGGCCAATGTCCAATAACCGACCTGAATCAGGTGATCGATAACTCGGATCGCATTCTTCTTAACGCCAATAAAGAACGAATTTCGATTTTAAAAACGGCGACGATGATTGAACTTTCGGGGAAGTCTTTTATCCTCGAAAGTTTTATTGATATTCAAGCGCGCAAGGAGGCTGAAAAAGCATTATCTAAAAGTGAACAACGTTATCGTTCCCTTTATTCCTCGATGAAAGAGGGGATGCTTATCGGTGAGCTGGTTTATTCTGAGGCGGGTTTTGCAACCGATTACGTGATTGTTGATCTGAATCAAGCCTGTGGGAAAATGATGGAGATAAATGTCGATGAGGTGATTGGTGTCAGTGCCTCCTCATGGTATGAAGATGGATTAATTGCTAATTTGCAAATCATTGACTCGGTAGTGGAGACTGGAGTTCCTCAAGAGTATGAACTGCGACTAGAGCAGCTGGGGAAAGTTTTTCATGTTTCATTGTCGCGACCTGAATTAGGACAATTTGCAGCGATTATCAACGATGTAACCGACAGCAAAAAAGCGCAAAAAGAGATCGAACGTCTCGCGTATTATGACACTTTGACCGGATTACCCAATCGGGTGCTAATTAAGGATCGTCTTCAGCAAGCGATGGCGCAAGCGGATCGCTCGCGTGGGTTGGTTGGAGTGCTGGCGCTAGATCTTGATCATTTCAAAAAGATTAATGATTCTCTCGGCGTTGGTAGCGGTGATCAGATGCTTAAAAAGGTTGCGGATCGACTAAGTTCCCATTTGCGTCAAGGTGATAGCGTTGCGCGAATGGGGGGCGATGAATTTGTCATTGTTTTGAGTAACATTAAAACGCAAAATGATATCGCAGCAGCGGCGGCTAAAGTTCTGGACCTACTCTGTGAATCGGTGGCAATAGACGGTCATGACCTTGTGTGTACCGGTAGCCTTGGTATTGCTATGTACCCAATGGATGCTGATGAAGTCGAACTGTTGCTTACAAACGCTGATACTGCGCAGTATCAAGCGAAAGAAACGGGACGTAATCTCTATCAGTTTTATTCGCCCGATATGAACACCCGTGCATTTGAACGATTATTTCTTGATTCAGATTTGCATCGAGCCATTGAACGTGACGAATTAGAGGTATATTACCAGCCGCAAATCAATATTGAAAAAGGGGAAGTTGTTGGTGTTGAAGCCTTATTGCGTTGGAATCACAAAGAAAAGGGACAGATTTCGCCAGCCGTCTTTATTCCGTTGGCTGAAGAGACCGATCTGATTCTTGAGATTGGCAAGTGGGTTCTTGACCATGCCTGCCAACAAGGACAACAGTGGCGTGATGCGGGGCATGGCGATCTTCGGGTGGCGGTTAATTTATCAGCACGTCAGTTTCGTTCTGATTTGCCGAATATTGTCGCCTCAGCACTTCAAGGCAGCAGTTTTCCTCCCCATTTGCTCGAATTAGAGTTAACCGAAGGTTTATTGATGGATAAGCCAGAGATGGCACGAGTTATCCTCAATCAATTGCAGGATTTAGGGGTCAGCCTGTCGATTGATGACTTTGGCACGGGTTACTCATCATTGAGCTATTTGAAACATTTCCCCCTTAATCGATTGAAGATTGATCGCTCCTTTGTTAAAGATTTGAGCGTCGATTCCGATGATGCGACGATTGTTGAGGCGATTATCGCTCTGGCGCACGGGTTACGGTTACATGTGGTCGCTGAAGGGGTTGAGACCGTGGCGCAACTTGAATTTATGAAAGCGCACCGCTGCGATGAAGTGCAAGGTTTTCTTATGGCCAGACCGATGACAGAAACTAATTTTCTCCAGTTTTTACAGGACTATAACCCATCTCAGTATCGGTTGATATGAGCATGCTACCATCGTTAACGCTGCCCTACTTTAAACTTCAATAGACCGTTGACGGGCGTTGGCAGGCAATCTCAATCGGCGAGCTTTGGCGTTTCACGCTTTTGCTTCATCCGCAACAACTCACCATTTTAGCGTTCGAAGTAAAAGAACAACCGGCCTCACTTTATAACATTTCTCTACGTTTCGAGATGGATGGTGCATCGCGCCACATTGTATCGGCTTCTGTCGCGGCTTGGTTTAATAAGGGGTGGTCTCGTGAGTTTTGACTTTTGAGTATCATGGACGAAAATAGTTTTACCCTGTTTAACAAACACACTCTATGGCGGTGGTTGCGCAAGCGATCATCGCCATTTTCGATTAAGGTGAATGCGATGCGGCATCTGTCGTATCCATCAAATTATGCAACGTCGCAGTGACAACGAAAAAAACTGCGCTAAACTGTAACAAGTTGTAATTTAGTCTTTTTCACTGTTAGTACCGTTTTTGAAATGTATTGAGTCATGATGCATCATGATCGTCACGACGTTAAAACCGTGACGACTTAATAACGGAGGAGTTCACGATGGAACGAGATAAAATGACACGCAATAGTCAACAGGCCTTACAGCAGGCGCAACAGTTAGCCCAACAGCAAGGACATACTGAGGTTGACGCCGAGCACCTTTTGATCGCTCTATTGGAGCAAGGTGATGGCTTGGTGCCGCGTTTGCTGGAAAAGATGGGGGTAGCGCTGCCATCCCTACGAGCCGAACTGCAAGGCTTAATCGATAAAAAGGCGCAGGTTAGTGGTGGTGAGCAGAAGGTTTATCTGTCGCAACGCCTTGATCGTATTTTGACTCAAGCACAGCGCGAGGCCGAAGGGCTGAAAGATGAATATATCAGCGTTGAGCATCTGCTGTTGGCTTTAGTAACAGAAGATAAAAAAAGTGATGTTGGTCGTATTCTGATTGCGAACAATGTGACGGGTAAATCAATTTTACAGGTGCTTGAGTCGGTACGTGGTCACCAACGCGTTACTAGCGAAGACCCAGAATCCACCTATGAGGTGTTGGAAAAATATGGTCAAGACCTCGTTGCTGCGGTGCGCGCAGGGAAACTCGATCCTGTCATTGGTCGTGATGAAGAGATTCGCCGTGTTATCCGAATTTTATCGCGCAAAACAAAAAATAACCCTGTGCTCATCGGTGAACCCGGCGTTGGTAAAACAGCTATTGTCGAAGGGTTAGCCCAGCGGATCGTCCGTGGCGATGTTCCAGATGGCATGCGCGATAAAACGATCTTTGCCCTCGATATGGGAGCCCTGATCGCTGGGGCAAAATATCGCGGTGAGTTTGAGGAGCG
>LGOV01036062.1_pt2 | contig 14243 bp, 15 predicted proteins | sample 469881 | NCBI WGS metagenome assembly LGOV01 (sample SAMN03857199, study PRJNA290197) | marine sediment metagenome | biome: marine cold seep biome; feature: cold seep; material: marine sediment; isolation source: sample #5579, elevator 3A push core 41 containing 12 cm of sediment... ...
ATCCCGCGAAGCTCAAATCTTCGCCCGCCTTCAGTCCCAGACGTCTTTTGGCACTTTCAGTGTTTCAACCGGTTTTCCACCAACCAGATGTTCGTCAATGATCCGGCTCACGTCGCTAAGCTGCACTTTGCCGTACATGACACCTTCCGGGTAAACCAGCACAATAGGTCCGTGTTCACAGGCTCCCAGACAGCTGGTGGTGTTGAACTTGATTTTCCCCCAAAGACCGCGCTCGGAGAATTCCTTGGAAAAGGCCTGTATCAGTGGAGCCGAGCCGCGGGTGGTGCATGAGCCTTTCGGATCATCCGCGTCGCGGGATTGGGCACAAATAAGTACGTGTTTTTCGGGTCGGGCCATGAGATTCTCCAGGATCAAATTCAATTGCACCTATATAGCCATATAATCAGTCGTTGCGAAATGCCCTAATTCTGGGTGGTCCTTTTGGCGCTGCCAGTGACTTGCGGCCCTGACCCGACGTGGTAAGTCTGGGCTCGGATCTGCCTTCCGCAGCGCAGCATGCTGACTGAAAATCCGCTATGAAGAATAGGTGAGAACGGCCCATTGCTGCCTTTCCTGAGGCGGGTTGATGTTGCGACGCAGTGCCCCGTTAGCTGACACTCGAAATTCACGAAGTGAAGTTGAGATCGAGGGCTGCAATGCGGACCAAAGTGTACATTGGTTAAGTGCAGCGTCAGTCGCAAATCCCGAGGAATTGCACATAACCTGAGATAAGACAGCGGACATCCCGTCTTGCCGGTGACGCTGGCAAGACGGGATGCCTTCATATAGCGGGCTCGTCTGTTTGCTTTGCTTACGCTGCATCTTCGTTGGCGCGGCTATTTTTTTGCTCTGTGAGAAGCGAAAGAAGTTGTTGTCGGTTTCGATGGTTGAATAACCCCTAATTTTCTAGACACATTCTTGGTCCGCATTGCGCTAGAGAAATCAAGTAGCGGATTAGTAAAGTCGAATAGCTATGAGCAGAGTCTCAAATTCAATGTCCGATTCAAGGACGCCGCACTGCAGCGTAGCTATGGCCCGCAAAAGGCGGCTAAGGGCCGGAAGCAGAACTTAAATTAGATCAAACGCCGTTGGGTTCAAAGATCTCTGTCCAATATAGTAAGTTAAGTTGGTTGCATGCCCCCGCAACCAAAGATTTGTATTAAAACAATGAACTACCTGATCGTAGCAGATCGAGCATGACAGTACGCGTTCTGTGCCGTCTGGAAGATACCCGATTGAGGAGTGCAAGAATTCTTGAAATATACTGTGTCTGACAGCACTATAGATTTTGCTTCCGAAGTTTCGAGAGACCAAAATTCACCAGAGCCGGATTTCTAGATCTCAAATGCAGCCTCAAGTGAACTCAGATCTTTGACCTCGTCAGATACTGAAGCGTGATATGGTGAACGTTTGCCACGAAAAAGAATACCTGTGTTCATGCCATCATCGGTCATGATGCGTCGAGCGGCGCGACCAGGATCGTCGGTTTCAGGTACGCTGGCAGCATGCACCTGATTTTTCCACTCCTTTTCGTCAGGACGGAAAGTTACGCATGGGCTGAGGATTTCGACAAAGGAAAATCCAGGATGGCGGATAGCCTCAGTAATAGTTTCGGTGCAAGCCTTGATATTTCCCGAAAATTCACGCGCCACGAAGTTGGCACCGGAGGCCAGTGCGATCACCAGCGGGTGGAAGGGCGAGAGGCCGGTGCCTCCCGGTGAGAGGGCGCTGTCCCAATCAGGTTCTGTGGTTGGGGATGGTTGGCCTTTGGTCATGCCGTAGACGCGGTTATCCATTACAATATAGGTCATATCGACATTGCGCCGACAGGCGTGCAAAAAGTGGTTCCCTCCGATAGAAAACCCGTCGCCGTCGCCGGACATAGCCAACACGGTCAGGTCGGGGCGTGCCACTTTCAACNNGCCGTGAACACCGTGGAAACCATAGCAATTCGTATATGCAGGGATGCGTGACGAGCATCCGATACCGGAAATCGCTGCCACTTCTTCGGGTGGTCGGCCAAGGGCTGCGAGTGCGCGTGTGATTGACATCAGAACATGAAAGTCGCCACATCCCGGACACCAAATCGGAGTTAGGTCGGATTTGAAGTCAGAAGCTTTTAGGTTGGGGCGGGAAATATTCATTTGCTGTTCCAATCCAGGACTTGTGTAACAATTTCATTTGGTGCGATTACCGACGGGCCAGCACGGTTAAGCTGGCGCATTTCATACGGTAAATCCATATGGGAGCGTATATGGCGGTAGAACTGGCCTGTCTGGGTTTGCTCGACGACCAGTACGCGTTTGGCTCCTGCAAGTGCTTTGGTCAAAGCCTGTTCCGGGAATGGTGAGATTTGACGTAACGAAACAAGTCGAGCGGAAGTTCCTTCCTCTTCTAATGTCACCATCGCCTCTCGGGCGGCACCGGTTAGCGAGCCCCATGTGAGGATTACAAGATCGCTGTCCTTGTCGCCTTCACTGATGCCCCAATGATCGCAGTAGTCAAAGTTCTCGATTTTATTTGTGCGCTTTTCCATCTGCTCTATCTGGTCGCTGTGGCTGGTTGAAGGATGACCGCTGATAGCGTGGGTTAGACCGTCAGCGGTGTACTGCCCGCCAGCTTGGCCGGGAATAGACATTGGGGAAACGCCGTCAGCCGTTATCGCATAGCGATTGTAAGCCTTGCCGGTCTCTTCATAAGGCTTGCGCCTAGTAAGGAATGTTACGTCTGCGGGGCGGTCAATCAAAACGCGGCTTTGGCCGATGGATTGGTCAGACAGCACGATTACAGGCGATTGCAGTGTTTCGGCGATATGTACCGCCCATTGACCGGTGAACAGACAGTCTGAAACTGACAGTGGCGCTATGACGACGTGCGGTGCGTCACCGTGAAAGCCGTAAACAGCGATGTTTAGGTCTGATTGCTCGGACTGGGTGGCGATGCCGGTTGATGGTCCGACACGCATAACGTCAACAACTACGATCGGGGTCTCGGAAGCGGCCGCTAGGCCAAGGCTTTCCATCATAAGGGATAGACCCGGTCCAGAAGTGGCTGTGATTGAAGCGCGACCACCAAAGGAAGCGCCGATGATCATGTTAATCGAGGCAAGTTCGTCCTCTGCCTGAAGAAGTGCGCCGCCGGTTGCGGCTAAATTGGGTGCCAGATATTCCAGAACCTCGGTTGCGGGCGTAATTGGATAGGCGGCGGCAAAACGCACACCACCGCGTAAGGCACCTAGACCTACCGCTTCGTTGCCGGTAATTAGCCAGCGCTTGCTGCTTGGTGCCGAAGTTGCTGCGAGCGGGAATGCCGAGTGGAAGCCAGCTGCTGCTGCAATACCTGAATCAATACAGGTTCGGCCAATATCAATGGCCTCTTGCCCCTTACGGTTAAGTTTAGCCGTAACCACGGTCATGATCTGTTCAAGGGGTAGGCCAGTCAATTCGGCCACCAAACCAACCGCGATCATGTTTTCACGCCCGCCCTTAATTGCTTTGGCCATCTCACCAATCGGGCATTCCACAATTGTGCAGTTGCTCTCTATCAATACGCGGGGCGGGTCACCCGCTGCCGGATCAGCGATAACCAATCCGCCTTCGGCAACTGGCATGGCGTTTATGAAACGGTTTGCGTTTTTCCAGTCCAGCGCAACCAGAATGTCAAACTCCTTTGACATGCAAAAGGCGGGTTGTGTGGATAGGCGTACAAGTGCTGCAGCTTCTCCTCCGCGAATTTGTGGCCCGACAGAACGATTCAATAACCCATGTAAACCAGCCTTGCCTGCCGCCTCTAATATAATTGATCCGGCTGTGATTGCGCCCATACCTCCCGAACCGACGATGGCAAAGGATACACTTTTTCTAGGATCCACACTGGTGTTCATTTTAGTTCCATTCGCATTTTGATTTCCGGTTGACCTAATAAAAGTATTGGAGTACCATTTTACGATAATCAAGATTACTTACCTTGTCAATGTAAGCATAGCAGCAAAATTGGAGAGTTGAATGTCAAGACGCTGGATGATGATTTCGGGAGAGAAACCACTGGAAATGGTGGAGTTTACACCTGAACAACCCGGAGCGGGTGAAGTCGTCGTCGAGGTGGCTGGTTGCGGTGTTTGTCATACGGATCTGGGATTCTACTATGATGGCGTGCGCACCAACAGCCCATTGCCCCTGACGTTGGGCCACGAGATCAGTGGAGTTGTTACAGTTGCGGGTGAGGGTGCTGAAGACTGGGTTGGTCAGACAGTTATAATACCTGCGGTGATGCCTTGCGGTGAATGTGAGGCATGTTCCCGCGGCAAAGGTACAATTTGTAAAACTCAGAAAATGCCCGGAAATGACATTCAGGGCGGTTTCGCAAGCCACATAACCGTACCGGCACGTGGTTTGTGCCCAGTCGATATTGACAGATTGAAAGCAGTTGGGCTTGAGTTGGCCGATGTTTCGGTTGTCGCGGATGCGTTGACTACACCTTATCAGGCAGCGGTGCAGGCTGGTGTGGGTGAGGGCGATCTGGTGATCGTTAACGGCACCGGTGGCGTTGGTGGTTATGCGGTGCAAGTCGCAGCAGCAATGGGGGCAACGGTAGTTGCCATTGATGTTGTGCCGGAAAAACTGGAGGCGGTCAGCCAATACGGTGCCTCGCTAACTTTGAATGCTCGCGATTTTGATGCGCGTGGATTGAAGGGTGAGATTATCGGGTTTGCCAAGGCAAACGGTTTGAAAACCCGCGAGTGGATTATCATGGAATGCTCGGGTACGGCCGTAGGTCAAACCGCGGCGTTCGGGTTGATGAACCATGGCGCAACCATGTGTGTTATCGGATTTACTATGGATAAGGTCGAGGTTCGTCTGTCGAACCTTATGGCTTTTCACGCCCGTTTATTGGGTAACTGGGGTTGCCCGCCAGAACTTTACCCCGGGGCACTGGAACTGGTTTTGAGCGGCAAAGTAAAGCTGGCTCCGTTTATCGAACAAAAACCGCTTAATGAGATCAATCAGGTATTCAAGGACGTTCATGACGGCAAATTAATCCGCCGCCAGATTCTCGTCCCTTGAGCCGCTAAGGAGAATAATGTGACTTTTAATTTCGAATCTCACGATCTGGTTGCCGACGACGTCCGTACTGCAATTACCGATCAGGTTTTGTTTGAAAAACGCCCTGCCACGTTGCTGGATGGCACACCTGTCGAGGGGCTTTATAACGCGTGGATCATCCTCAATAATCCAACCCAGTTTAACTCCTACACTACCGATATGGTGAAATCGGTCATTCTGGCTTTCCGTGCAGCCTCAAACATGCGTGACGTGAACGCCGTTGTGTTCACCGCAGTTGGGGACAAAGCGTTTTGTACGGGTGGCAACACCAAAGAATACGCGGAATACTATGCTGGTCGTCCGCATGAATACCGCCAGTACATGCGTCTTTTCAACGATATGGTTTCCGCCATTTTGGGTTGTGACAAGCCTGTTATCTGCCGTGTGAACGGAATGCGTATCGGCGGTGGTCAAGAGATTGGCATGGCCTGCGATTTCTCTATCGCTCAGGATATGGCGCGATTTGGTCAGGCTGGCCCTAAGCACGGTTCGGCTGCCATTGGCGGTTCAACAGATTTCCTGCCGGTTATGATCGGTTGCGAGCAGGCGATGAACTCAGGCGTGCTTTGCGAAAGTTTCACAGCGCAGAAGGCTATGCGTCTGGGCATTTTGACAGACATCGTTCCGGGGTTGAAGATAGACGGTGAATATGTGGCCAACCCGCTGGTCGAAACTGAGATGAAGACCGACTTCATGGGTCGCCTAATGCATGGCGAGATGAAAACCGGTGATGCGTTTGCACAAGGTAAGGCGTTGATGAAAACCGGAACCATGGACCTTTCAGCACTGGATGCCAAAGTCGAGGAGCTTTGTGCAAAACTGCTGCAAACATTCCCGGATTGTACAACCAAATCGGTCGAAGAACTTCGCAAACCGAAACTGAATGTATGGAACATGAATAAGGAAAACTCGCGTGCCTGGTTGGGTGGCAATATGATGACCGAGGCAAACATGGGCTTCCGCGCCTTTAACGAGGGCACGCGTGAAGTTGGCCGCGAGGTGGATTTCGTCGCCGTTCGTCTTGAATTGGCAGAAGGTGCGAAATGGACGCAGGAATTTATTGATGGCCACATGCCGGGAGTTCGCTCGTGAGCGACTGTTTAAGCATATCCACTGCGCTTGACGGCGTTGCATTACGGCTTCGATTGAACCGGCCCAAGGCGAATATCGTTGATGCCGAGATGATCGCAGCACTGGATGCTGCCCTGTCAGCACATGCGGATGACAAAGATTTAGCCGCCGTGTTGATTGAGGCGGAAGGACCGCATTTCAGTTTTGGTGCTTCGGTTGAGGAGCACCTGCCGGAAAGCTGCGCTGAAATGCTTGGATCACTGCATGCATTGGTAAAACGGATGTTGAATTATCCGGTGCCAGTTCTGGTTGCGATACGCGGTCAATGCCTTGGCGGTGGGTTAGAGGTGGCGATGGCGGGGCATATGATTTACGCCACATCCGACGCCAATCTGGGACAACCGGAAATGATGCTCGGTGTCTTTGCGCCAGCGGCAAGCTGTCTTATGCCCGAGCGTATGGGGCAGTCAAAAGCCGAAGATTTGCTTTATTCGGGTCGATCATTAAACGGCGCAGAGGCTAACGCTGCTGGTCTTGTCGATGTGCTTGCGGACGATCCGGAAGCTGCCGCAATGGCATATATCGAGCAACATCTGAAACCAAAGAGCGCCTCGTCACTGCGTCTGGCTGTAAGGGCTGCACGTGCCGAGTTTTGTCACCGTATGAATGCCCGACTGGACCAGGTCGAAGCGCTTTATTTAAACGAATTAATGTCAACTCGTGACGCGGTTGAGGGTCTTACGGCCTTCCTCGCTAAACGCCAAGCCAAGTGGGAGAACCAATGAGCACTCCATCCACAGCCGAAATCGTTGCAAGAGCGCAAGAGCTTTATGAAGATCTGAGCTTCACTGCAGCGCGCGAATGGAAAGAAGCCAAAGAAGGCCGCAAGGTCATCGGTTATCTGCCAGTATACATTCCGCGCGAATTGATCCATGCCGCCGGAATGTTGCCGCTCGGCATCTTGGGTGGCGGTGATAACCTCGAGGTTATTCACGGCGATGCGTATTATCAAAGCTATATTTGCCGTATTCCACGCTCAACAATCGAGTTGGGGATTTCAGGGCGTCTTGATTTTGTAGACGGTATGTTGTTCCCGTCGATTTGCGACGTGATCCGCAACCTTTCGGGTATGTGGAAGATGCTTTTCCCAGACACATATTCCAAATATTTTGATGTGCCACAAACCTACAAAGACGAAATCGGCGGCACATTCTACATCGGTGAAATGCGCGAGCTTTTGCACGATCTGGAAGAACTGGCTGGACGTAAGATTTCCGACGATGACATTAACGCCTCGATCGCGGTTTACAACGAGAACCGAAAACTTGTGAACGAGCTTTATGCACTTCGCGCGGTAGGGCCGTGGCAGGCACCGGCATCCGAAGCCTATCTGGTTATTCGGGCGGGTCTTGTATTGCCGGTCGAAGAACACAGCGTATTGTTGCGGCAGTATATCGATGCAGCCAAAGCAGAAACGCGGCCTATGAAGGATAACTCGAAAGTTATCGTCACTGGCATGTTCTGTGAACAGCCGCCGCTGAATCTTATCAAATCACTGGAACTTTCAGGCTGCTATGTTGTTGATGATGACTTTATGTTGATCAGCCGTTGGCTGACCAAAGATGTGCCAACCGAGGGTGATCCGGTTTACAACCTTTCGCAGGCGTTCTTGCATCATTCGATGTCCACCGCTGCAAAATATGAGCCGGACCAAGCGGAAAAAGGTCAGTTCCTGGTTCGCGCAGTCAAGGAAACGGGCGCCGAAGGGGTTATCTTCGCTTCAACCAGTTTCTGTGATCCGGCCCTGTTGGATCGTCCGATGTTACAAAATGTGCTGAAGGAAGCCGATATTCCGTTCATCGCGTTTAAGTACGCGGAAAATTCCGGACAGATGCAGCCGATACGCGAGCAAGCCGGAACCTTTGTCGATTCAATCAAGTTATGGAGCGCCGCATGAAACCTACTATTGTGAAAGCCCAGCCCGGAGACGTCGAAAAAGACGCCTCGATGATTCTACAAAAACAGATGATGGCGAAACATTATGATCGTCTAACCGATGCACCGGAGACCGGCGAAAAAGTGGCATCTACTTTTGTTCCCGGTAACCTGAATGAACTACTCATGTGTTTTGATCTGGTTAACAACCTGCCAGAGGTGAACGCCATTCAAAGTGGTCTGCGCAAGAAAAGCGGCGGCTATATCATGGAAGCCGAGCGTGCAGGACATTCCGAAGACGTTTGCACATATGTGAAGTCCGACATTGGTATGATGATGAAAGGCAACTTAGCCCCAAACGGTAAAGAGCTGCCCAAGCCAGACGTGCTGTTGTTGTCATATACCGGTTGTTTCACCTTCCTGAAATGGTTCGAGCTGTTACGCGAACAATACAAATGCCCGACGATTTTCCTGCAAACACCATATGTGGCTGACGGTAAAATTACGCCGAACATGATCCAGTATATGGTCAAACAGCTTAAAGAAACTGTGATCCCGACACTTGAAGAAGTGTCTGGCGTCAAATTTGATATCGACCGTCTGCGCGAGTATTTGGGCAAGTCCGCCAAGGCAGAAGACGATCTGGTTTACATCCTTGAAACAGGGAAAAACAAACCATCACCGATCGATGCCTACTTTGGCGGAATCTACTATATCGGGCCGATTTTCGGTGCCTTCCGTGGCACTGACGATGCGATTGACTACTACCGCTTCCTTCGTGAAGAAGTAGACCAGCGGATGCTGAAAGGTCTTGGACCTGTTACGCCAGATGGTCCTATGGGTGAGGAAAAATATCGTCNNATCGTCTCGTGGTTGAAGGCCCGCCGAACTACACTTCATTCCGTCAATTCTGGAAAATGTTCTATGACGAAGGCGCGACGGTTGTTGCCTCGTCTTATACCAAGGTTGGTGGTACTTATGATTATGGCTTCCGTCATAATCCGGACAAACCGCTGGAGTCGCTCGCCGAGTACTGCCTTGGTGTCTATACCAACCGCAGCTTACCGATGCGTATCGACATGCTTAGCGATTATATCAACGAATACGAAGCTGACGGGTTGCTTATCAACTCGATCAAAAGCTGTAACAGCTTCTCGGCGGGTCAGTTGTTGATCATGCGCGAAGTTGAAAAACGCACTGGTAAGCCGGCAGCCTTCATNNNTAAACCGATCTTGTGGATCCGCGTTACTTCTCGGCCGCTAATGTGAAAAACCGTCTCGAGAGTTATTTCCAGATGATTGAACAGAAGCGCGGCGGTAAAGGGGCAGCGGCATGAAAACTTTCGTAGGTATTGATCTGGGCTCTACCACCACCAAGGCGGTCCTGCTTGATGAAGATGAACGCATTCTGGGGCGCGGGATTACCAACTCGCGGTCCAACTATACAACAGCTTGTTCTGTTGCTTCCGAAGAGGCCAAAATTGATGCGCGGTTCACATTGTTCCGCCGCGAGTTTGGTGACGGGGAACTGAATGCCGATGCTGAAAAATTCTTGTCGGAGTTGGAAAGCTCTTTCCGGTTGGAACAGTTCCTCGAGCAACTTGATGATCTTGAGCAAACTTGTACCAGACTGGTAACCGGTCCCCGTTTTGAAAAAATTGGTGACGGTGTCAAGGCAGCGTTGGCCGAAGTTTTCAAGCGCTTGCGCGGTGAAGCGGATGCTATGTATGCACCGGGTGCTGAACGCAAGTCGGACTTCTTCCGCGATATCGCTGGTTCTCGTTATCTGACACTTGCCGAAGAAGTTGGGCGCGAAATGGATGTGCCATATGACGTGTTGTTGAACGTCTATGACAAGTCGATTATCTCGGTGGAAAACCGCCCGCCAGCTGGTTCACTGGATGAGAAGTTTGCACGTGCGATGAGGCGCGTTTCCAGTGGCGACGTGGATGCCGATCTTGGCAAGAAGGCAGAAAATGCCTTGGGGATTGATCTGGAAGAAACCTATCTTGTCGGGACAGGATACGGACGTGTGACGCTGCCTTTTTCCAAGGAGCATATCCGTTCGGAAATCCTTTGCCACGGGTTGGGCGCACACATGATGTACCCGGAGACCCGCACGGTTCTGGACATTGGCGGTCAGGACACCAAGGGTATTCAGATTGACGCCAATGGTATCGTTGAAAACTTCCAGATGAATGACCGTTGTGCGGCTGGTTGTGGTCGATACCTTGGATATATCGCTGATGAGATGAACATGGGTTTGCATGAACTTGGACCTTTAGCGATGAAATCTTCCAAACCGGCGCGGATTAATTCCACGTGTACAGTGTTTGCGGGGGCCGAGTTGCGTGACCGTCTTGCACTGGGCGAAAAGCGTGAAGATATTCTTGCTGGTCTGCACCGCGCCATTGTTTTGCGGGCGATCTCGATCATTTCGCGTTCTGGTGGAGTAACAGACCAGATGACCTTTACCGGGGGTGTTGCCAAGAACGAGGCTGCCGTCCGGGAGCTAAGAAAGCTTATTCAGGAAAACTATGGTGACGTGACCATCAATATTGATCCGGACTCGATTTATACCGGTGCATTGGGTGGGGCCGAATTTGCCCGCCGCGCCGCCGAGGGCCGTTTGGAAGGAGTAGAATAATGACGCTTGCTGCAGGAATTGACGTAGGCACCGGTGCCGTGAAAGCGGTAATCTTCCGGGTTGAAGATGGCCGCGAAGAATGGCTGTCAAGTTGCACACTACGTATTCGTCAACGTGACCCGATGGCTCTTTCGCGCGAGGCTTTTGATCAGGTGTTGGAAGATGCCGGAGTTTCGGAAAGCGACCTTGATTACGTGGCAACCACTGGTGAGGGCGAAAGTATCCCGTTTCACACTGGCCACTTCTATTCAATGACCAGCCATGCCCGTGGTGCACGGTTCTTGAACCCCGCCACAGTGGCGATTATGGATTGCGGTGCCTTGCATGGCCGCGCCATGATCACGGACGAGAAGGGCAAGGTTACGAACTATAAAATGACCTCGCAATGTGCGTCGGGATCCGGGCAGTTTCTGGAAAACATCGCGCGTTATCTGGGGATCGCGCAAGACGAAATCGGTAGCCTTTCGATGCAGGCGGACGATCCAGAAGAAGTTAGCTCGATCTGTGCCGTGTTGGCGGAAACTGACGTTATCAACATGGTGTCGCGCGGCATTACTTCGCCAAACATCTTGAAAGGTATCCATCTATCTATGGCAAGCCGCTTGGCGCGTTTGTTGAAATCAATCGGCGTTAGAAACGACCTGATTATGATGACTGGTGGTTTGGCATTGGACGAAGGCTTGTGTGAAGCGATGCGCGAGCAGCTTGCCAAGATGAAAGGTGTTGAAGCTGAAGTGGTGAACCACGAAGACTCAATTTATGCGGGGGCTATTGGTGCAGCACTTTGGGGTGCGTTCCGGTACAATAAACTCGCAAGTAGCGGACAAATTCTAAAAGCTTCCTAAAGGAGATTACACAATGGCACTAATGATCGTTGACCCCTGCACAGCATGTGATGCGTGCGAACCCGTTTGCCCGAACGAGGCAATCAAAGAAGGTGACCCGTATTACATTATCGACCCGATGAAATGCACTGAGTGCGTTGGTGAAGAGGATGAACCGCAATGCAAGCTGGTTTGCCCTGAGGCGTGCATAGTTGAGAACCCCGACTGGGAAGAGACTGAAGAGGAACTGCAGGCAAAATACGACTCGCTACAATGAATTCATAATTAGGGGCATCTGCTTTTACCGGGGGCCAACATATTTAGTCCGCCAAAGTATTGCAAAGATGCTTTGGCGGATTTTTAATTTGCGAGAGTATTCTAATGACTTTCGGAGTAGGCAGTTGAAAGTTCCATGTCTGCTTCGTCATCCAGCAGGTCATCCAACGCCGGGAGGAGCGCCATTTCTTCTTTTTGGATGTGAACAAACATACGTTCCACAAGTTCTCCAGCAATGTTCCGGAAATTGGTCCAGCTTTCATCCGTAAAGCCTGTTTCGATTGCGGAACGAGCAATTTCGTCTACCGCTTTGCCCAGAGGCAACAACGCTCGATGTTCGCCGCGAAGGTGTTCGCCAATGGCAAGGTCACCCATTTCCTCAAGTCGCGTGAACAGCTCGTCTTCTTCGAAAGCGAAATGGCTGCTAATCTCTTCATTAATAGCACCCGTCGCGTTTTTGAGNNCCACTGGATCGTTGATATCGGGGGGGGTCTTACGATACTTGGCTATCATTTGGTCAAGACTTTCGATCACGGCAATAGTTGCCTGATGGTCTTCGTGCAAAAGTTGGGCGGTCCTGCGGGTAAAATTCATGTTTTAAGCCTGTTGATTACGTTTTAATCTAAATCAGTATTACAATGCCGATTTGAAACTTGCAAGACCATCTGCCGCGAATAATTAATGCGAAAGGTTATCAGATCCGCTGTGCTTTTCGCAGTTTTAGCACGACATTTGCAGCAAATACTGCAAATGCCAACGCTCCAATTATGCCAAGAAGCGCCCCGCCTTGAATAATCAATGTCATATTCAGTACGATTCCAGCTGACACAAGCAGCAGGGCACCCAGATGGCAATATGCGTGAACTTTCAAAGGCAACTCTGCAGTTAATTCAGAAACCATGATTGGCAGACCAGACGACCCACTGGCGTGCATCGAAGCAAGGAAAGGCATTATCCGTTGCAAAACGCCAGTGAGAAAAGTTAGCAACCAGCCCGCTAAAAGAACAAAGCCAAATAGTGCAGGGGAGAATGTTGTGCCAACCCCCAATGCGACCATGCCACCCAAAACCAGACCGAGTATCAGAAATGCCCATGATGCGCGGATCAACATAAAGGACAACCCCAAACGTTTACGCATGCTAGACTTCTGCACCTCGCGCATCTGCCAGATGTAGACTGTAGAAGCCCCCAAGCCGACCACAATAGATAGCCAGGCGAGGGCAGGGTTTTGGTAAAGATATGCTAGCGTGTATCCAACTAGCGAAACAACGGCCAAGCCCAACTGCACCCAACCCGGGCGGTCGGGCAGGCTACGTGAAAGCACAAACATCGGAATCAGGATCAGGCTTAATCCTCCGATCAATAGACCCATGAAGCCAAAAACCGCCAGAACCATATGCAGCAGGGCCATGCCATTTCGATTGTCCAGAAACCCGTTTCCAAAGTCCCAGACCAGAAGCAATCCGAGTATTGCTAGAGCTATTAACGCCAGTAACGCACCCCATCCATGGGCGGACACCACTGGCATGTTGCCAGCCAGTCTTAGATTGTCGGCCGTAAGAATTGTGAATACGGCCAATCCTGAGGTGGTCAGTATGGCCCCAAATTGCATGGGAAATGATGCGATTGTGGCCATACCGTAGGTTAGCAAACATATTCCGGGTGTGATGAGCCAAAAACTTAGCCGGGCGGGCCAAGTATGCACCAGTGGTCGACGGGTAACGACTGGCAACAGTTGATAACTTGCGCCAATGGCAACCATTGTAAATACGCCCAATGTGGCCAGGTGGACTGAAGCAAGAATGATCCCTGCGTTGCCAGCATAATTGGCCAGTTGATCCGCCCCGAAAAACAGGGTGATCCACACGAGCACGTGAAATACGGACGCGCTAAGGAAGAATCGGAATGGAATTGAGGCTGGCAGAAGTCGATCTTTTGCTCCCCCTAGAAATCCGCCCGCCATACTCATTTTTTTGCCCTCAAAATTATACGAACCGCGTCCGGATCGTCTTCCGCAACTTCCCAAACCCAGCCACGCTCGGTCAGTTCGGGAAACAGATAGATCGGGTTTCGATCCAAATACACTATAACCGGCCCGTGCTGGTCGGGTTTTTCGATATGCCACAGGATCGCGACCAACGGGTCTGGTGGTTGAAGGCCGCGCGTATCAATGTGCAGGCCATCCGGTGCCTGCCAGTATTTCCCTGGAACACCTCCACTCACACCAACTCCCGCGCCAAACGTGCGGCGAGTGCTGATATTGCCAAACGCCTGTAATGTGGAGCAACTGTTGTCGTTCGCTGCGGAGAAACTGCTTTTTGCACCAATTTTTCGAGGGTCGCATAGAATTCCTCGCTATTGTCTGCTTGCATTTCGGGTATTTCCACCA
>LGOV01001482.1_pt4 | contig 14242 bp, 14 predicted proteins | sample 469881 | NCBI WGS metagenome assembly LGOV01 (sample SAMN03857199, study PRJNA290197) | marine sediment metagenome | biome: marine cold seep biome; feature: cold seep; material: marine sediment; isolation source: sample #5579, elevator 3A push core 41 containing 12 cm of sediment... ...
GTTGAGGTTGCACCTAAGGTTGAAGCTGCGCCTAAAGAGGCTTAATACGGCGAGTTCATTGTAAGGTTAAAAGCGACCACTTTGCTGGTCGCTTTTTTCGCGTTTACAGTGGTTTACTTTTGATTTGAACAAATGACAATGGCTCATTGTCTGATGAGCAGGTAGGGAGATATAGATCATGGCTAAAATTACAGCTTCAATGGTTGCAGAGCTTCGTGGCAAAACTGGCGCAGGAATGATGGATTGCAAAAAAGCATTGACTGAAACTGATGGAAATATCGACGATGCTGTTGATTTTTTGCGTAAAAAAGGTTTGTCAGCTGCGGCTAAAAAGTCAAGCCGTGTTGCTGCTGAAGGTTCTGTCGCAGCGGCAGGGTCTGAAACCGTTGGTGTAATTGTTGAAGTTAATGCTGAAACTGACTTTGTTGCTAAGAACGCTGAGTTTTGTGGTTTTGCTGCTGGTGTTGCTCAGGTTGTTGTTGAAGCAGCTCCTGCTGACATGGCTGCGCTACAACAAGCAGCATTTCCTAACACTGGTCGTACCGTTGCAGAAGAGTTAACTCATCAAATTGCAACGATTGGTGAGAATATCAATATTCGTCGTTTTGCTCGTCATACAGTAACGACTGGTGTTGTTGAGTCTTATGTTCATGGCGGCGGTAAGATCGGTGTTGTACTTGAACTGACAACTGAAAAACCAAACGATACAGTTGCAACAGTTGCTCGCCAACTGGCTATGCATGTTGCCGCAGCTGCACCACAATACTTGTCTCGTGATGAAGTACCTGCTGATGTTGTTGCCAAAGAAAAAGAGATCATGCGTGTTAAGGCTCTTGAGAGTGGCAAGCCTGAGAATATTGTTGATAAGATTATTATTGGTCAAATTAATAAATTTTTCGGTGAGATTTGCCTAATTGAGCAAGCGTTTGTTATTGATCCTGATCAGAAAATTAATAAAGTTCTTGAAAACTTGGGCAAAGAGATCGGCGCTGAAGTGACATTGACTGGATACACTCGTTACATGCTCGGTGAGGGTATTGAAAAACGTGTTGATGATTTTGCCGCTGAAGTTGCATCACTTACAAAGTAATTTACTAGCCTGAATCAGTGAGCCGAATGACGGTAAATTTTATCCGCCCTTGACTTACAGATGCAGGCATAAGAAAGTAGGATGACTATGACTGCTGCTAAACCTGCATATCGTAAGATATTACTTAAGCTTAGTGGTGAGGCCTTGGCCGGCGATAATGGCTATGGTATTGATCCTGAGATTATCACTGGAATTGCTGGTGAGATTCGTGATGTTGTTGCATTAGGTGTCCAAATCTCTTTAGTGATCGGTGGTGGTAATATTTTTCGTGGGTTAGCAGCATCTTCAGCTGGCATGGATCGCGCTAGTGCTGATTACATGGGGATGTTGGCTACGGTAATGAATAGTCTTGCTCTGCAAGATGCTCTTGAGACCGTTGGTGTGAAAACTCGTGTTCAGTCGGCAATTGAAATGCGTGAGATCGCTGAGCCTTATATCCGCCGCCGTGCGGTGCGACATCTTGAAAAAGGTCGTGTAGTCATCTTTGCCGCAGGTACAGGTAATCCGTATTTTACCACAGATACGGCAGCGAGTCTGCGGGCAATGGAAATTGGTGCTGAAGTTATTCTTAAGGCAACCAAGGTTGATGGTATCTATAATGCTGATCCAGCTAAAGATCCATCAGCGGTCAAGTTTGATTCTTTGACATACTTAGATGTGTTACAAAAAGGGTTACAGGTGATGGATGCAACAGCGACATCACTGTGCATGGATAATGATCTTCCCATTGTTGTTTTCAATATGACCCAACCAGGGAACATAGTTAAAGTTCTTATGGGAGAGTCAATCGGTACAGTCGTCAAAGGAGAATAGTGCTATGGTTAAGGACACGCTTGATAAAGCAGAACAGTTGATGAAAAAGGCAATTGAAGCACTTCGTCGTGAGCTGAGTAAGGCACGTACTGGTCGTGCTTCTATCTCTTTACTTGATGGTGTTCGGGTTGATTATTACGGAACGCCTTCACCGCTGTCTTCCGTTGCAACATTGGCAGTTCCTGAAGCGCGGATGATTACAATTCAACCGTGGGAGAAAACACTTCTTCCCGAAATTGAAAAAGCGATCTATAAGTCTGATCTTGGTTTAACGCCTTCATCTGATGGTGAGTTGATTCGTATCAATATTCCACCTTTGACTGAGGATCGTCGTAAGGAGATGGTTAAGCTGGTTAAGGCTAAGTGCGAAGATGCTAAAATTAGTATTCGCAGTGCACGTCGTGATGCCAATGAAGCTCTAAAAAAACTTGAAAAAGATAAAGAAATTACTGAGGACGAGTTGAAGCGCAGTGAGAAGAGTTGTCAGGATCTCACCGACTCTTATGTAAAGAGAAGTGAAGAAGTAGTCGCAGACAAAGAGCAGGAATTGATGGAAGTTTAATTACCATCGTCACTGTTGTGATTTTGAGGGGATCCATTATAGGATCCCCTTTTTTTGTTTTACGTTGTTCTCGGTAGTGGTAAGGGTGAACTTTTTAGTATACTTTATTTTTTCAGCAACTTAAAATCTGTGATTAATTTTAAACGTAACGATAACTTGCTGTTTGTTTTATGATTGAACAATCATTGGCAAGGGATGTCACTTATATAGATTTGTAGGAATATTACGAATGGTGTTACCTAAACATGTAGCCATAATTATGGATGGTAATGGTCGTTGGGCCCAATCAAAAGGCTTGCCGCGCGTTGCGGGTCATCAGCAGGGTGTGTTGACGGTAAGGGGCACCGTTCAGGAGTGCTCGAAATTAGGAATCGAATACTTAACGCTTTATGCATTTAGTTCGGAGAATTGGAGCCGACCCGAGGGCGAGGTTGAAGCCCTTATGGGTCTTCTCGGTCAGTATCTAGCATCCGAATTAGCTCTTTTGCAGGAGCAACAAATTCGTTTTCACGTCATTGGTGATCTGTCAAAGCTGCCAACAGAAATTGGTCAGTCGCTTAGCCATTCCATGGCAGTTACATCGACAAACACTGGAATGACATTGACGCTTGCACTTTCCTATGGCTCGCGTAATGAAATTCTTCGTGGAGTACAACGCCTCATTGCGGATGATAAGTCTGGGCTGGTTGATACCTCTCAACTCACTGAACAACAATTTTCCGATTATTTAGATACCGCGCAATTGCCCGATCCTGATCTGTTGATTCGTACTAGTGGCGAGATGAGGATCAGTAATTTTTTATTATGGCAGCTTGCGTATACTGAACTTTATTTTTGTTCCTGTTATTGGCCAGAATTTGATGCATCACAGTTACACGCGGCACTGGAAGACTATTCCAGACGCTGTCGTCGTTATGGCGGTGTTTCATCAGCCTTGTCAGCTAAACAACATCAAAATGAGTCTCTAGAGGAGGCATCCCATTAAACAACGAATTATTACCGCCTTAATTGCGTTACCTATTGTATTGTTTTTTACTCTCGCAGTTTCTACGCCGTGGTTTACTGCAGTTGTTTGTGGGGTAGCCGTGGTTGCTTTGTGGGAATTTTATAGCATGGTGTTCACCCCCAAACGGAGTAGGGTTAAACTGTTTGCCGTTGCTGTAGGAGTTCCACTCGTTCTAGTGAATGCCTATTTCCCGCAAATGATTGTACCCGTTGCGGGGCTTCTTTTTATGGGTTTTGCCCTTTACTTTCTCTGGTGCTATCAGGATATCAATACTGTTATTTCAGAAGTTGGGCTCCTCACTTTAGGTTGGGTGTATATTCCTATTTTACTCAGCCCGTTGGTGCTCCTGCATAAACTCGAACATGGCAGTTTGTGGGTACTGCTGGTCCTAATTATGACCATGATGTGTGATTCCTGTGCCTATTTCGTTGGCACCGCCTTTGGGAAGCATCGTCTGTATCCAGCGATCAGCCCGAAAAAAAGCATTGAGGGTGCTATCGGAGGATTGTTGGGCTCGGTATTGACTGCCTTAGCGGCTCATCTGTGGTTGTTACCACAGTCAAGCTGGATTGATTGTCTCATTGTTGGCATTTTGGCGGGTAGTATCGGTCAACTAGGTGACCTTTTTGAGTCGATGATCAAGCGCTATGCAAACATTAAAGATTCAGGAACGATCTTTCCAGGGCATGGCGGAATGCTTGATCGTATCGATAGTCTTTTATTTTCCTTTCCCGCAGTGTATGCCTATTTGTATTTCACTTCAGGAACCTTTCATTGATGAAGGCGTTATCGATTCTTGGCTCGACAGGCTCAATTGGGGTAAGTACTCTTGCTATTGTTGCTGAATTTCCTGATCGTTATTCAATTATTTCGTTGAGTGCTGGCAGCAATTTAGCTCTGCTCGCTGAACAAGTTCGTTGTTTTAATCCACAGTGTGTTTCTGTTGCGTCTGCTGATGATGTTGTGCGCTTAAAGTTGTTGCTTGGTGGCGTGAGGGTTGAAATACTTTCAGGTGAAGAGGGTGCCAGTCAATGTGCTACGCACCCTGATGTTGCAATGGTTGTCTCAGCAATTGTCGGTGCTGCTGGTCTCGTTCCAACTCTCGCTGCAATTGGTGCGGGGAAGGATATCGCCCTTGCCAATAAAGAAACTTTGGTGATGGCAGGATCACTTGTTATGGATTCTGTCCGCAGCAACGGTGTGAAGCTTCTCCCTGTTGACAGTGAGCACTGTGCCATCCATCAGTCATTAGCGGGACATCGTCAAGCTGATGTACGTAAATTGATTCTTACCGCATCAGGTGGGCCATTTCGCACCTTTTCACGGCAACAGTTAGAGCGAGTCACTTTAGCGCAAGCTTTGGCGCATCCGAATTGGACCATGGGAAAAAAAATATCGATCGATTCGGCGACGATGATGAACAAGGGTCTTGAGGTGATCGAAGCGCGCTGGTTGTTTGATATTGAAGCCCAGCATATCGATGTTCATGTTCACCCGCAAAGCATCGTCCATTCAATGGTGGAATATATCGACGGTACGGTGATCGCTCAAATGGGGATTCCTGATATGAAAACGCCGATTGCTTATGCTCTTTCATGGCCTGAGCGTCTTCCATTACAATTACCGGCGCTCGATTTATGTGCTTTGTCAGAATTAACCTTCAGTCGTCCTAACCTTGAGTTATTCCCCTGTTTGAAGCTGGCTTACCAAGCTCTCGAACAAGGAGGGTCGGCCCCTGTTGTTTTAAACGCAGCAAATGAGGTAGCGGTTGATTGCTTGCTCAATGATCGTATCCGTTTTTTAGATATATCGAAGATAATTGAGGAAGTACTTAATCGTACTCCTTATCAAGATGTAGTTTGTGTGGAAGACGTGATTGGCATTGACGAACGAGCTCGTATGATGTCCTATGAACAAATTGGAAAACTTGGTTCGATGAAATGCAGTAAGTAGCCTGAGGAGGCAAAATGGTAACAGTAATATCAGGCATTCTTATGTTGGGTGTCCTTGTTTTTATTCATGAACTAGGTCATTTTTGCGTCGCAAAACTCGCTGGCGTTAAGGTGTTAAAATTTTCGTTGGGTTTTGGACCTCGCTTAGTTAGTAAAAGTTGGGGTGAAACTGAATACCTTATCTGCCTTATCCCTTTAGGTGGTTACGTGCAAATGCTTGGTGAGGGCGTCGCGGATGACGAATCCGATCTAAGTGAAGAGGACTTGCAACGCTCTTTTTCAAACAAGTCGTTGCTACGTCGTATGGCAATCGTTGCGGCTGGCCCTGTCATGAATTTACTCCTGCCATTGCTGCTTCTTCCAATCGCCTACATGGTTGGGGTGAACATCCCGACCTTTTTAGATGAATCGCCTTGTGTGGGGTATGTTGTTGCTGACTCCGATGGCCAGCGCGCCGGTTTTATCGCTGGTGATTGTATTCTTACTGTCAATGGTGCTGCTGTTTCCAGTTGGACTGAAACGGATAAAGCTTTAATTCCTTCTGTTGGCTCTGAACTTCAAATGAATGTTGAGCGCAAAGGGGAGCAGTTGACGTTGGCACTGCCTGCAGAAAATACTAGCTTGGAAGGCTTGCAGTCTCTTGGTTTATTACCCTATCAAGATGCCGTTATTGGTACGTTAAGCCCTAAGATGCCTGCTGAGATGGCTGGCTTACAAGAGGGTGATCGGATCGTACGTATCAATTCGATACATATAGGTTCTTGGTATGAGCTTCATACCGTTATTCAAGAACTAGCGGGCGATGAAGCCCAGTTTGAAATTGTGCGTGATGAGGATCACCTGAATGTTGTTGTTGCTCCTAAGTTTGATGATGGGCATGAGATGTGGTTGGTTGGCATTACCCCTTTGCAGCACTATGAAATGAAACGTTATGGTTTGGTCGCTGCCACCAAGATTGGCTTTGAGCGAACCTTTGAACTCGTTGAGTTAACCCTTGTCTTCTTGCAAAAGATGGTGTCAGGGCATGTTCCTGCAAATAATATTGGTGGCCCGATCATGGTGATGCAGATTGCCGGACAGGCTGTACAGACAGGATTAAGTACCATTTTAACGGTGCTGTCCTTTTTGAGTATTCAATTAGGTATATTGAACCTGTTACCCATCCCTATTCTGGATGGTGGACATCTATTCTTTAACTTTGTTGAACTACTGTGGCGCAAGCCGTTATCGTTACGTGCACGCGAAGTATTGCAGCAGGTTGGTTTAGGTTTATTGCTGATGTTGATGATTTTGGCTTTTTATAACGATATTGTACGGATCTTTTTTAATGGATAGAATTCAGCAATTGTTTCTCTGTATTGATAGTTCAACTCCTGCAGGTAGTGTCGCTTTAGTTCGCGAAGGATCTGTCATCGCTGAACATTTACTTCAGGTTAAAAAGCGCAGTCATTCCGATTATCTGATGAAATATGTTCATGAACTACTTGAAGAAGCTGACATGTCATTGTCTGACTTGATCGGTCTGGTTGTTGTTAACGGGCCAGGTTCTTTTACTGGGTTACGCGTTGGCTTAGCGACTGTCCAAGGAATATCACAGGCACTTTCACTGCCAATTTATCCTGTGTCATCATTGCAGGTGATCGCTTATGCAAATGGTCCTTCTGATCTTCCTGTTGTGGCCCTGATCGATGCCCGCAAACAAGAGGTCTATACTGCTTGCTATGAATGGACTAAAGGGATCCCTGTACTTCAGGGTGCGGAGCAGGTCATTGCCCCTAAAGAGTTATTGAAGTCGATACGGCAACGGAGTTATTTTGTTGGTAATGGTGCAACGCTGTACCGAGCCCTTATTGATGAAACGATATCTGATCAAGCCCTTTTGTCAACGGCTGTAAATGATGTGCCACGGGCCAGTGCAGCAGGATTACTTATAACGGCAATGGGGGATAGCGCGGTAACTGTTGAAGCTCGGTCTTTGCAGCCAAGTTATGTCCGCTTGTCGGATGCTGAGCTGCAAAAAAAAGGGTTGTAGTGACCTTAAGGCATTGGTTGTATAAGTAAATAGTGACCGTTGAATTTTATTTAGGTTAGAGGAGATTATTTGTCATTGAATGGTTATCACTGCTTGGTATTCAGGTTGTTGACATTTAACGAGAATTTGGTCTAATCTATTTAACAATATTTGCTTTTGATAGATTTGTGTTGTCGTGTGGTATACAACAGATTGTTCGCTGCTATGTGAACCTTTTTTTAGGAGGTGCTCAATGGATTTAAGTCAGGATGTAGTATGTGATCTTTGTGAGAATGATCCTCGTTTCCGCAAGTTATACGAAGAGCATCAGTTGCTTGAGAAGCATTTGCAACAATTAGACGATCTCACTTTCTTAACAACAGAACAAGAGACAGAACGAAAAAAAATTCAAAAAATGAAATTATCTGGCAAAGATGAGATGGAAAAGTTTATTAGTGCTTTATAGTTTTTGTCCATTTTGTGATTTTTGATATATTTAAAGGGTTTGAGAATTTCTCAAGCCCTTTTTGTACATCTTGAGGGTGTTTGTTTATAGCAAATATAGGTTTGTTGTGGCGGAATATTTAATGAATAAATATCTGCTCAATAGTGAAATTAATTTTTGATTTAAAATGGTGCAAATGATGTCTACTTACCGTTCAGCACAAACTGTTCAAGGTCGAAACATGGCGGGCGCTCGCGCCTTATGGCAAGCAACTGGTGTTAAAAGCACTGACTTTGGTAAACCTATTATTGCTGTTGTTAACTCTTTTACTCAGTTTGTCCCAGGACATGCCCACCTGAAAGATTTAGGTCAACTTGTTGTTGAAGAGATTCAGCAAAATGGTGGTATTGCCAAAGAGTTTAATACCATGGCTATTTGTGATGGAATTGCCATGGGGCACAACGGCATGCTTTACAGCCTGCCATCGCGTGAGTTGATTGCAGATACCGTTGAATATATGGCGAATGCGCATTGTGTTGATGCCTTAGTGTGTATCTCAAATTGCGATAAAGTTACTCCTGGTATGTTGATGGCATCTATGCGCCTCAATATTCCAACTATATTTGTTACGGGTGGGCCAATGGAAGCAGGTCATGCTCGTATTGGTGGTAAAGAGGTGGCTTTGGATTTGGTTGATGCCATGGTCGCAGCGGCAGATCCGACAATGGCTGATGAAACTGTTCAGGCTTATGAAGATAAATCATGCCCAACCTGTGGTTCTTGCTCCGGCATGTTTACCGCAAATTCGATGAATTGTTTGACTGAAGCATTGGGGATGAGTTTACCCGGTAACGGTAGCTTGTTGGCGACACATGCCTATCGCAAAGAGTTGTTTATTGAAGCCGGTCAGCGCATTGTTGATTTAACTAAACGGTGGTACGAAAAAGGTGACACCACTGTTTTACCTCAATCTATTGCAACAAAGGATGCATTCGAAAATGCGATGCGTCTTGATATTGCCATGGGCGGCTCAACCAATACAGTCTTGCATCTCCTCGCTGTCGCTCACGAAGCGGGTGTCGATTTTACCATGGAAGATATTAACCGACTTTCTTTGTCAACCCCGAACCTGTGCAAGGTTGCTCCTGCCGTTCAACATTACCATATGGAAGATGTTCATCGAGCTGGAGGGATTTTTGCAATACTCGCTGAACTAGATCGCGCTGGTCTGATTCATCGTAAACTACCAACCGTACATTCTGCAACGATGGGCGAGGCGATTGACCAGTGGGATGTGGTTGCTTCAAACGATCCACAAGTTCGTAGACGCTATCTTGCTGCACCGGGGCGCAAAACATGTTTGCAACCCTTTGCCCAAGAAATGCTGTGGGACGATCTCGATCTTGATCGTGAAGCGGGTTGTATCCGTCAGCAGAAAGATGCTTACAGTCAAGATGGTGGTTTAGCCGTTCTCTATGGCAACTTGGCTCCCGAGGGATGCATTGTGAAGACGGCTGGAGTGGATGAATCGGTATGGACCTTTACTGGGCCCGCACGAATTTTTGAGAGTCAGGATGACGCCATTGATGGAATTCTTGGCGATCAAGTCAAAGCGGGTGATGTGGTACTGATCCGCTACGAAGGTCCAAAGGGTGGACCTGGTATGCAAGAGATGCTTTATCCAACCAGCTATTTAAAATCCAAGGGATTAGGGAAAAGCTGTGCTTTGGTAACGGATGGTCGCTTTTCGGGTGGAACTTCAGGGCTGTCAATTGGTCATGTTTCCCCTGAGTCAGCCGAGGGCGGCACTATGGCCTTAGTTGAAAATGGCGACCGCGTCGTGATTGATATCCCGAATCGTGTTCTTCGAATAGATGTGAGCGATCAAGAGATTGCACAACGGCGTACTGCCATGCTGGCAAAAGGGGATAAGGCTTGGCAGCCAAAATCACGTCAGCGCGAGGTTAGTCGGGCACTGCAAACTTATGCCGCTACCACTACAAGTGCTTCACGTGGCGCAGTACGCGATATTGAACAACTGAAAAAGTAATTCTACATTTTGATTCGTTATAGTTTTTAATTGCGATAATCCAGCTTTAGTACTGGAGGAGGAGGGTGAACGGTGAAAAAAACAGGATCTCAGATTTTACTTGAATGCCTGCGTTTGGAAGGGGTTGAAACCATTTTTGGTTATCCCGGCGGCACAGTTATTAACATTTATGATGATTTAATGGATTCTCCAATTCATCACATTTTGAATCGTCATGAGCAAGCGGCTGTTCATGCTGCGGATGCCTATGCTCGTGTTACCGGTGAAGTAGGTGTTGCTCTCGCAACGAGTGGTCCCGGTGCAACCAATACCGTCACTGGTATCGCAACAGCGTATATGGATTCAATTCCAATGGTTATTATTTGCGGTCAGGTTCCCACACCTTTGATCGGTAATGATGCGTTTCAAGAAGCTGACATGATAGGCATAACTCGTCCTGTCACCAAACATAACTATTTAGTTCGCGATGTTAAAGATCTTGCTCGCATTATGAAACAAGCATTTTATATTGCTCGAACTGGGCGTCCAGGACCTGTCCTCGTTGACTTACCTAAAGATGTTCAGATGGATTCAGCTGTTTTTGAATATCCTGAAACAGTTGAGTTGCGTGGCTACAAACCGACAATTAGTGCCAATCCTCGTCAACTGAAGAAAGCTATTCAGATGATTATGGAAGCGCGCAAGCCAGTTCTTTATGTTGGTGGTGGCGCGACACTTTCTGACGTTTCTGAAGATCTCTTGGCATTTGCTGAAATGATTCAAGCGCCTGTGACAACAACACTGATGGGGATGGCGAGTTTTCCTCAAACACATCCATTATCCGTTGGTATGCTTGGAATGCACGGGACATTCTATGCCAATATGGCAGTAACCGACTCCGATCTCCTTATTGCTCTTGGCGCACGTTTTGATGATCGAGTAACGGGTAAAATTGCTACATTTGCTCCCCATGCAAAAATTATCCATGTTGATATTGATCCAACGTCCATCAAGAAAAATGTTCGTGTCGACCTTCCTTTGGTTGGCATGTTGCAAGATGTTTTGCCTCGCCTCAATGAAGGTTTGCAAGAGAAGCGTGAAGAACTCGCTGAGGTTGTTGAGGCGACACAGGGGTGGCGCGAGCAGATTGCTCAATGGAAAGAGCAACATCCTATGGCTTATAAACAAACCAAGACAACGATTAAGCCACAGTATGTCATCGAGAAACTACGTGAACTGACAGACGATGATGCTATTATCACCACTGAAGTTGGCCAACATCAGATGTGGACGGCGCAGTTTTTCGATTTCATTCAGCCTCGTACCTTTGTTACTTCGGGTGGCTTAGGGACTATGGGCTTTGGTCTGCCGGCAGCATTGGGTGCCCAAGCGGCATTCCCCGAGCGTCAAGTGATCGATATTTCTGGTGATGGATCATTTCAAATGAACTCACAAGAACTTGCGACCCTAGTTCAATACCGTTTGCCTGTCAAAATTGTTATTTTAAATAATAACTTCCTTGGTATGGTTCGTCAGTGGCAACAGTTGTTTTTTGATAAGCGCTACAGTCAAACTTGCATGGAACTCCCCATCGATTTCGTCAAATTAGCTGAAGCGTATGGTGCAACAGGCTTACGAGCAACGAAACCCGAAGAGGTTGAGGCGATGATTAAAAAGGGTCTAGAAACTCCCGGTCCTGTCATCATGGAATTTAAAGTAGCTCGTGAAGAAAATGTGCTGCCAATGGTTCCTGCTGGTGCTGGTTTGAATGAGATGGTGTTGGTTTAACGGTATTCGCTTCGGAGTAATGAAGTAAATATCTTGACCCATTTTGAGTGATTAGACGTTTATCGGGGGCTGTGTTGAAATAGCCTAGCTGTTTTTTACTCCCCTAAGGAGAGTGTTGTATGAAGCATACAATATCAGTTTTAGTTGAAAATGAATTCGGTGTGTTACCGCGAGTTTCTGGGCTGTTCTCAGGGCGCGGATTTAATATTGATAGTCTGTCGGTAGCACCAACTCTTGATCCAACGATTTCGCGGATGACTATTGTTACCAGTGGTGATGATCGGATTTTGGAGCAGGTGAGTAAGCAACTTAATAAACTGATTGATGTCATTAAGGTTATTGATTTTACGGAACAGGATTATGTTGAACGTGAGATGGTGATGGTTAAGGTTGCCGCTGAGGCTGAATCACGCGCTGAAGTGTTACGCATTGTCGATATCTTTCGTGCCAAAGTTGTTGATGTAACTCCTCGTTCCTATACTGTTGAGGCCACTGGAACTCCTGAGAAGTTGAATGCTTTGGTCGAATTGCTGCGCCCTCTTGGGCTTAAAGAGCTTGTTCGTTCTGGACCTATTGTTTTAGGCCGCGGTGCTAAAGCATGGAAGAGTGCCGAGTAGTTCTTGTCGCCAGTAGATGCTGGGTTGTTTGTGTATGTCAATTTCTATTTCGAAAATAGATGTTTTTAGCCAGCCTTTACTGTGATAATCTGCTGCATGTTAATTAGTGAACGTGATAGGGGGGATGTTTGTATCCCCTATCTCTCTTTTCCTCATTTCAATGGGTGCAATGTGATGCGAAATAAGAATCAACCTATTGCAGTAGAAGGTTATCCTTTTATTGCCCTTTTTGCTTTTATTACAGTAGTGATTGCTTTGTTGGAGTGGGGCTTTCTTGCCGTCATCTTTCTGGCGCTGACCCTGTTTGCGGTCTATTTTTTTCGTAATCCAGATCGGACTGTCCCTCAGGGCGAGGATCTTGTCATCTCACCAGCCGATGGAAAAGTTGTCTTTGTTGATTTGGTGCAAGAGGATCGTTTTCTTAACGATCAAGTATTGAAAATTAGTGTGTTTATGTCGGTGTTTAATGTTCATGTGAATCGAGTTCCATGCTCAGGTAAGGTTGTTGATCAATTTTATAATAAAGGGCAATTTGTTAATGCTGCGTTGGATAAGGCAAGCATTGAAAATGAGCAAGGTGGCATGGTGATTGAGACTGCTGCTGGGAAAAAACTATTGGTGGTGCAAATTGCCGGACTGATAGCGCGCCGTATTGTCACTTATCCTGTCGTTGGCGACCTGTTAGAGCGCGGTCAACGCTATGGCTTGATTCGCTTTGGTTCAAGCGTTGATGTGTATCTGCCTAAAGAGACAGAGACAGATATTAAACTTGGTGACCGTTGTGTTGCTGGTGAAACTGTATTAGGTCGATTCGTATGAATAAAAGCTCACAACAGCGTCGGGAAAGCTTAAAAAAAGGGGTCTATATCCTGCCGAATCTGGTAACGACTGGAAGTTTGTTTGCTGGTTTTTATGGCATTGTTTCAAGCATGAATGGTCGATACGATATCGCAGCATGGTTTATCCTTATCTCTGCTGTGTTTGATACTTTAGACGGTAAAGTTGCGCGAATGACCAATACTACCAGTCAGTTTGGTGTCGAGTATGATTCCTTGGCTGATCTTGTTGCTTTTGGTGTAGCTCCGGCAATCCTAATGTATTCGTGGGCATTGCAACCGTTTGGTAAGCTTGGCTGGTTAGCAGCATTTCTTTACGTTGTGTGTGGAGCGTTGCGTTTGGCGCGTTTTAATGTTCAGGTTGAAACAGTTGGTTCGAAGCATTTTATCGGTTTACCGATCCCTGCTGCGGCAAGTATGGTTGCCGCCTGTGTCTTGCTCTTTTACCACTTGGGTGGATCGGGCGCAATTCGCATGGTCTCAGTATTGATATTGATCTACTGTCTCGCTGTGCTAATGGTGAGCAATGTTCCGTATTATTCTTTTAAAGATCCTGAATTATTAAAGAGACGTCCGTTTGGCATGCTTGTTTTGGCAGTCGTGTTGATTATTGTCATTGTTGCTCAACCTGAATTGATGTTTTTTTTAATCTTTTTGAGTTATATCATGTTTAGTCCTGTTATTGCGCTGGTGACCTATTTGCGCAAGCGAAGGCAAGAAAAAGTTTCACAGGCCTAAACTAAGTCTATTGTGAACGAAAAAACACAGTGAACACTATTTTGATATGACTGTTTAATTGACTTAACTTTGATGGCTGTGTTTATGTTGTCGTAAGTTAAATAAAAGTGATGAAGAGGAGTAGTAGGCTTAATTCCTGTTTGAGAGAGCTGGCGGTTGGTGCAAGTCAGTACAGGTGAAAGCTGAACTCGCCTTGGAGCTGCAGTGGTGAATTTAAGTAGCTATTGTCGTCAGCCCGCGTTAAGGGATGTCATTGAGGGCTCTAATTGTTTGATGGAGCTGAAACAGGGTGGTACCGCGGAGTATTTAACAGGCCTTCGCCCCTGATCTATTGGGGGTGGAGGCCTGTTTTTTT
>LGOV01066535.1_pt1 | contig 14231 bp, 9 predicted proteins | sample 469881 | NCBI WGS metagenome assembly LGOV01 (sample SAMN03857199, study PRJNA290197) | marine sediment metagenome | biome: marine cold seep biome; feature: cold seep; material: marine sediment; isolation source: sample #5579, elevator 3A push core 41 containing 12 cm of sediment... ...
CCCCACATTACCTCATCTTGAACCTCAGGCCTGTTAGCACTACACAAAAAACATTTTCTTTCTTGTATAGTTTTACTATCAACCTTTGCAGCCGATGATATTATTCGCTTGGGGTTAAATTGAATATTTATATCGAAACCATCAAACTGAAAAGTTTTAAGCTTTGCATTATTCAATCCCGTACGATTATCTGCAAACAAAGACCAATCTCTCAATTGATCTTCGTATAGTTTTGTTGCTTTATCTTGATAAGACATAGTATNNNNGGTTATTGAGAGCTACGCTCTCGGTTTATGTAAAGCCTACGGCTTTTACTGTTTAAACTTGATGGTTCCTAAACTCTTTTTAAGAAAGAAGAAACACCAAGTTTAAACCACAATTGCCAAAGGCAATTTAAAACCCGATGCCAAAGGCATCAATAACCAGCGAAGCGATAAACAATTTATCCTTGTTTTTTCACTAATTCCAAACGAGCCTTAAACTCATAAGTACGCAATCTATCTTTATAAACATTGTGCTTGTTCATAGCCTCAATACTAAGCGATGCATCAGAGTTATCATCCCAACGACGAACTAAATAAACTGAATCGTAGATACGACCAATTTGATAATTACGCGAAATAGACAATCCTAACCCATAATCTTCACCATAGTTTACATTAGGGATTTTTACATCTCTAAGTACTGGAGTATAAAATGCACGTGGCGCACCTAGTCCGTTAATTCTTAAAGCATTGTTTCGTCCATTTTCTGGAGTCCACTCTTTGTGATCAATCAATCCTGGAGGAATCTCGTTTAAGTCAACGTCAGTCATAGTGTACGATCCAACAACCATTGCAGCATTTTCTTTATAGAAAGCATCAACAATTTTTTGCACAGTATGTTCGTTAGAATACACATCATCCGAATCTAATTGAATAGCAAACTTACCACATCTGTCATCGTGAACACCTAAATTCCAACATCCACCAATTCCAAGATCAGTTCTTTCTGGAACAATGTGAATAATGTTTTTATACTTAGCCGACATCTCCTCAATAATCTCTGTAGTACCATCTGTTGAGTGGTTATTTACAATTATCAAGTTGAAATCGAATTTAGGAGTTTGATCCATTACCGACTGTATTGCATCTCTTAAAGTACGCTCACGGTTACGAACAGGAATTATAACAGAAGCTTCAATTGGGAAATTTCCTTCCTCAAATTTTACTTCTTTAAATTCTGGTTTAAGGTAGGCACCAACTTCCTTCAAATACTTAGTAACTGCTTTTTCCATTTCTATCTGAACTCCACGGTTTGCAGGATCAACATAGTCGAAAATTTTCTTACCAGAAGCACGCGAATCAACATCCGATTGAGAATATAAAAACTCATCAACATGAACTAATTCGTTTTCTAAAGTCATTGATAAACGAGCACTGTAAAGCCCAGCATGATCATAATCTTCAGTGAAATTTGCAGCAGCAGCTTTTAAAGCTTCAGCTTTTACAAATAAAAGTGGTCCGAAATTAAAATCATCTCTCAACGATCCATCCTGATATGCAATAACAGGGTGATTTGATTTCACACCTTCAACAACATCAAAATAGTTTGAATAAACAAATCCGGCGTTAGTACTAGAAGCGATATATTCGAATCTTTCTAATGAGAAATACCCCAATTCAATTGCAACTTCCTTAGTAATTATCATAGAAAATTCAGCATCCGATTTGTCAGCAATAGCCTTAATAGACTCTGATGAAACAACACCTTTAATAGCTAATTTTTCACATTTATCGTTTGGTAATTCAACATTTTCTTTAGTAACAAGAAAAATATTTTTTACCATTTTACTTTCCGCAAGTTCATTTACAAACTCATCCTGACTACCTCCTACGTAAGGTAAAAAACAATTTATTTTAGTTCCCATTTTTATATAGTACTTAGTATTTAGATGTTAGTATTTAGACTAACAATATTCTATTCTTAATTAATTATTCTATTTTGTGCCTATTCCCGCTTTTCGTTTATACGCTTCGTTTCTAATCCTTTTCGCAATAGCTTTGCTTGGGTCTTCCTATCGTCAGCCAAAGCAAATCTTTGCTCAATAGTCTTAGCTACTGCAGGGTATCACTTCAATCGGGGGCAATTGTATAGACGATATTACGCCTTCTTTCCAAATTCAGGATCAATTTTCATGAACTTATATAACAAAAGCATAGGAATCATTGATATCAATATCCATCCAAAAAAGTTTGTATAACCTAAAGTTTCTTGTAACCAACCTGCTGGCATACCAGGAAGCATCATCCCTAATGCCATAAATCCTGTAGCGAAAGCAAAGTGAGCCGTTTTATATTTTCCACTATCCTTAGTTATATAAATCATATACATCATATAAGCAGTGAAAGCAAATCCATAACCAAATTGTTCAAATGCAATAGCACCTCCAATAGCCCAATTTGATTCTGGAGTAAAATATGCCATCAATAAATACATACTGTTAGGTATATTAATAGCAAAAATCATAGGCAAGAACCATCTTTTTAGTCCATCTCTCGAAACAATCATTCCTCCAATAATACCACCTATCGTCAATGCCGAAACTCCAATAGTTCCATAAAACAATCCTATTTCAGCATTTGATAAACCTAGACCTCCATTAATTTTATCGTCTAATAAAAATGGCTGAGCAAGTTTTACAAGCTGTGCCTCTCCAAGTCTGAATAATAACAAAACTGCTATATGTATTCCAATATTTTCTATTTTAAAAAAGCTAACGAAAGTCTCAGTAAAATCATTTACAACCGATTTTAAAGAAATATTGTTATTCTCTATTTCTACTTTAGGTAATTGCCAAATATGATATAAACCTGCAACTATCAAGAAAGCTCCAATTCCAACAAATACTGTTGACCAAGCACTAAAGAAATCACCACCATTATTAGTGTGTAAAATTCCTGCAAGGGCTACAAGACCACCCTGTCCAGCTATCATTGCTACTCTATAAAAAGAAGAACGAATACCAACATAAAACGACTGGTTTTCTTCTGACATTGCAATAATATACATACCGTCAGCGGCTATATCATGAGTTGCAGAATTAAAAGCTACTAAAGCTAAACCTGCCAAACTAAATGCTACAAAATTCTCGCCTGGAGTAATAAAGTAAGCTGTCATGGCAAAGGCCGCTCCCATAATTAGTTGAGTAGCTATTATCCACAATCTCTTTGTTTTAAGTGCGTCAACTAAAGGACTCCAAAGAGGTTTCAACACCCAAGGTAAATTTAAGTAACTAGTATAAAGTGCTATATCAGTATTAGACATTCCTAAGTTTTTATACATAGCCACAGCAACACTCATTACAACTATATACGGAATACCTTGAGTAAAATACAGAGATGGAATCCAAGACCAAACGGACTTACCCTTTCCTTCAGTTTCTGTATTTTCTCCAACAGCACTTCCTATTACTTTGGGTTCTTTTAGTTCACTCATATTTTCAAATTATAAATTATGAGTGTTGAATTATAAATTAAAACTCAACATTCATAATTATTTTTAATAAACCTTAACACTACTTCTTCTAGCTTTTAACGTAATTGGTGTTGATGTTTCACTTTCTACATTAAATCTATCTACCGAAGTAACAACATAAGTATATTTTTTCCATCTTTTTGCTGTATTGTCAACAAATTGCTGTGTTACTGCATAACCAGCAACTTTTGCAATAATATTGTTTGCTACAGTCATATCTCCTATTTCCTCACCTTCAAAACGATAAACTAAATAATAACGTATGTTACCATCAGTAACATCTTTCCATTGCAATTTTACTCCTTCTCTTCTACTTCCACTTACATCAACCTTATCAATTTTATTAGTATTTACTTTTGCATCAGGATAAGCAGTTGCAATAGCTGGTTTTCTATATTCGTTATTATAAAGTTGCTGATTAATGTTTAGAGGATTTGATTTAAAGAACTTTGCACTAAAATGCATAGACCCTGACATATTTTTATCAGCTCTTATTATTTCTATCTGTTTAGAATAACCTTCCGTTGTTCTCCAAAACTTGTATTTAGAGTTAACATCAAACTTGTAATTACCCTGTCCGATAAACATCTTTACATCAGTATCTTGGCTAGACCACCACTCAACTAGTACATCAAACGGAGCAGGTGCATTTTCACCAATTCGCCAGTATATCTGAGGAGTAATGTAATCTACCCAACCTTTTTCCATCCAGTATAATACATCAGCATATAAATTGTCATAATTAGTCTGACCTGCTTTTGTATCCGAACCTTTAGGATCTTGCGATTTATTTCGCCAAACCCCAAAAGGACTTATACCAAATTTTACCCAAGATTTTTTGGCTTTTATAGCATGATAAACATCTTCTACCATACTATTAACATTACCTCTTCGCCAATCTTCGATTGTATAAAAGTCTCTTTCTACTTTTACTAACTTATAACTAATAGTATCTAGATTCTCAAACTTTAAAGTATCAGTTCTTGTATTGCTTATAGAATCGAACTGTGATACATATTGGGCGTATTGAGTACTATCAGGAAATGGAGTGTCTTTTATTTGATAAGGATAAAAATAATCATCAAAATGTAAAGCATCAATATCGTATTTCTCAACAATTTCTTCTACTACTTTTATGGTAAACTCTTTTGATTCCTTTATACCTGGGTTGAAATAGTATCTCTTACCATATTTCACAAACCACTCAGGGTGTTTAAAATATATATGATTGCTATCTAGTTTTTCTTCAATTTCCTCATAAATAGAAATTCTGTATGGATTTAGCCAGGCATGGAATTCCATTCCTCTTTTATGAGTTTCTTCTATCAAAAATTGTAAAGGATCGTACGATTCAAATTCACTTGTAGGTGCCTGCCCTTGCACTCCCATTAAATACTCTGACCAAGGTTCAAAAGATGACTCATAAAGAGCATCGCCCTGTGGACGTATTTGAAATAGCACAGTATTCATATTAAGTTTCTCAAGAGAATCTAGTAACTCTACATATTCATTTTTTTGATTTCTGATAGATGTTCCTTTCTTTGATGGCCAATCAATATTTGCTACCGTAGCTATCCATACTCCACGCATTTCGTGTTTTGGTAGTTTAGCTTCTTGAGCTTTCAAACTCAAGTTTAATAAACCAAATAGTGATATTAGTATGTAAAATCTTGTTTTCATTTAAGGTGGTGATTCTGGTTGTTGTACTTGTTATTATTTTNNTTTTAAATAACTGTAATAATAAACTAGTTACTTATTAAAAACTTCTACTGCATTTCTAACAGACCCATGCTCTAATAACATTTCTTTTGCTGTATTGTAATCCCAAGTAGTTTCAAGCATAATCATTTTGGTTCCACGATCTACTAATTTATCATTAGTTAATTGCATATCAACCATACGATTACCTTTAACTTTACCAAGTTTAATCATCAATGAAGTAGAAATCATATTTAGAACTAATTTCTGAGCAGTTCCTGATTTCATACGTGTTGATCCTGTAACAAACTCAGGTCCTACAACAGCTTCAATTACTACTTCAGCAACCTTAGCTATTTCAGAATCGGGGTTCATTGATAAAGATGCTGTAAGGCATCCATTTTCTCTTGCAGTTCTTAATCCTCCAATAACATAAGGTGTACGCCCCGAAGCAGCAATACCTACCAAAGTATCATTACTATTTATATTGTATTCCTGAAGATCTTTCCATGATTGTCCAAAATCATCTTCAGCTTTCTCAGCCGCATTTCTAAGTGCATGATCTCCACCAGCTATTACTCCAACAACTACTCCTGATTCCATACCATAAGTAGGAGGGATTTCTGATGCATCTAAAACGCCTAAACGTCCACTAGTACCAGCTCCTATATAAAATAATCGCCCTCCTTTTTCCATTCTGGGAAGAGCTTTACTTACTAATTCATTAATTGCAGGAATGGCTCTCTCAACTGCCAAGGCTACTTTTTTATCTTCTTCGTTCATTGCAGTTAAAATTTCTGCAAACGACATTTTTTCTAAATCTTTGTGTAATGATTCTTGTTCTGTACTACTATTAGTATCAAACTTTGCCTTCTCCATTTATCCTTTTCCTTCAGGTTGTTGTTACAAATTGACTTACATCAACTTTAAATAAGATATATTAATGATTATCTCCTACAAATTGAGAATAGTACTCTACTAATGCCTCAATAGGTGTTCTACTAAATTTATCAATTTTCAAACTATACTCTGCGAAAACTTCTTCTATTATATCTTTATAATAATAGCCAATAGAACCAATAATACGGATAGGTAATTCTTTATAATTTTCATAATTAATAATGAAGTAATCAATAAATTCGCGTAAATCTTCTTTTACCATTTTATTAATTTCAGGTTCATTTATGTTNNATGTTACTGAGAATAAATGGTGAAAAACGTGCGAAGAATCTATTCGGTGTTGATTTTTTATAAACATTATCTAAAATAAAGCGATAATCTAAATTATACTCATCACGGAACTTTTTTGAAACTTTTGGAGAAAGTTTATTTTTTAGAAACAACCTGATCAATTTTAGACCAAGTACTGCTCCACTCCCATTATCTCCTAATAAATAACCAAGAGAGTTAACGTTATCAGCAACCTGTGTCCCATCATAATAACAAGAATTAGATCCGGTTCCTAAAATACATGCAATTCCCTTTTCTTCTTTAAATAATGCTTTTGCTGCACCTAATAAATCAGTGTCAATAACTATTTCATCAACACGTGGAAAATACTCTACAAAAACTGATTTAATCTTCTCTTTATTTGCTGCTGCTGAAGCACCAGCTCCAAAAAAGTAAATTGCCTCAACCTCGTTCATGTCAACATTCTTTAATGCTGAATAAATTCCTTTTGCCAATTCTTCGTTAGTAAGGAAATATGGGTTCAGACCAACATTTTGAATGTACTCAACACTATCCTCTTTTATAAGAGCCCAATCTGTTTTTGTTGATCCACTATCTGCTACTATAATCATAGTATATATATCGTTATATTTTTAACTTAAATCATTTTAACATTGCTAACCTACTAATAAGCATAAAGCTATTAAAACACTTTAGACCAATAAGAGTTTTAGCGGGTTGTTTTATTGATTTTCCACGGTAAACAAAATCAATAAGAACAATAAAACCTTGTCAACATTTAAAATTGACAAGGTTTTACATCTACAAAATTATCTTCAACAATTAGTAACCGAAATTTTGCTCAACCTTACCATTAGTATTATCTACTTCAGATTGAGGAATAGGATAATACATATGTTTTTTAGCATCAATATTAGTTGCCCTAAATACATCATCCCCATTATCTGTTACAATGTAATCTATAACATTTCCATCAACATCAAGTACTCTTTCAATGTTAGCTTTCATCTTATAACCATCAGTTTTAAGCTCTTTTTCAAGAAGACCTAAACGTACAAGATCATGCCATCTGTGCCCTTCATTACAAAGCTCAATTCTACGTTCTTGATAAATATCGTCTAAAGTAATTGAAGTTAAATCTGCAGGTATCGAACCAGCTCCACGAGCTCTTTCTCTAACCATGTTAACATACTGCAATGCATTAGCATTATCGCCTGTATTAGCACAAGCCTCAGCATAAAGTAAATAAACATCAGACAAACGAATTATACGCTCGTTTACAGGTGAATTTCTAAAGTTACCTAAACTTTCATATCTCTCTTTAGACAAGTAATGTTTATAGTTATAAAAACTTGTATGATCATCTCCAACTACTCCTGGTTCTTCATCTCCAATAACCCATTGATCTGCAAATTTCATTGTATTAATAACTGATGCTTCTCTACGTGGATCTCCATCTTCGAAAGCAAGATATAAATCGTATGTTGATTGATTACGGCCATAAGGATCACCCGCACCAAACCAAGGCATGTAAAGAAAAGTTGTGAAGTTACCATTATTTGTATATGCTCCATCATCTAATGGAGAATCATAAAACTGTACTTCGAAAATTGATCCTGAACCATTTTCACCTTCTTCAGTAAAAATATCATGGTAATCACCTGTTTGCAATGTATAATTCAGCTTATTGAATTCTGCGAAATAAGTTTTAACATCAGCCCATTTAGAATCATTATAAAAATCCTCGTTAGAGAAACCACTACTTGCTTGTGATACAGCAACTTTCATCAACATTGCATATGCAGCGCCTTTTGTAGCTCTACCAACTTGTTCTATACCTTGCATCTCTACTTTTGTTGGCAAATCAACTACGGCAGCTTTCAAATCAGACTCTATAAATTCGTATATCTCTTTTCCTGTTGATCTACCAAAGATAAATTCTTCGGCAGTTAATGGATGATCTACTAAAGGAACACCTCCATATCTTTTTACAAGATCATAATAATAATATGCTCTAATAAATTTTGCTTCTGCGACAACTCGCTTTTGTAAGTCTTTGTCTTTTACTCCTGGAATATCAATTCCTTCAACATTTTCTAACAACTTATTAGCAATTAAAATACCTCTATAATTGTATCTATAATTATAAGTAAAAAGGAAGTGAGTTGCATCGAACGAAAACGTGTGATATTGTAAATCTTCTCTATCTACAGCGTCATCAGTTGTTGCGCTATAATGAGTTACACGACCCCAGTTGTAATGATACTCCCACAAAGGAGCATAAAGAGCATTTGATGCTTTTATCAACTCATCATTAGTTGAGTAAAAACTATCTTCTGTTTGTTCCCCGATTTTCACTGTTTCAAGGAACTCTTTTGTACAAGAACTAAAGCCAACTGCAATTAGTCCAACGTACATCATATTTTTAATTAATTTCTTCATTTCTTAATAATATTTCTGGTTACTAGAATGATAAATTAGCTCCGAAAGAAAGTACTCTACTCTGAGGATAAGTACCATAATCTAACCCAGTATTAAGTGATCCTCCACCAACTTCTGGATCAAGCCCACTATACTTAGTAATAGTAAATAAATTTTGACCAGAGAAATATACTCTTACATTAGACAACCATTTTGTAGGCTCTGTGAATGTATATCCTATCTGCATATTTTTTAATCTTAAATAAGAACCATCTTCAATATAGAAATCGGATACTCTTAAGTTTTTATCTACTGTAGCAGAATTTAATCCAAACATTTCATTTGACTTATTATCTGCAGTCCAATGGTTGTTATAATCATTAGTTAAAGCATATGTTTTATTTGTTGCATGATTATAATATTTGAAAGCGTTGAAAATATCATTTCCTTGTTGACCTTGGAAAAACAATTTAACATCAAATCCTTTATAAGCCATATCAATATTTAAACCATAGAAGAAATCAGGATGAGGCGTACCTATAAAAGTCCTATCGTGTCCGTCAATAATACCATCTGGCTCTTCCATTACACCGTCTTCATCTTTATCAGTCCATTGATCTTTAAATTTAAAGTCTCCAGCACCTATTCCTTCTCCAGCTTGTGGGCTAGCATCAACTTCATCTTGAGATTGGAAAACACCTGCTACTTGATAACCATAAAAAGCTCCAATAGGATGTCCCTCTTCTGTACGTGTTGTAGTACCTACAAATGATGCTGATCCACCTGCTATAGGTTGACCACCTCCTAAATAAGTAACCTCATTTTTGATATGAGAAATATTAAAGTTAACTGAGTATCTAAAATCTTCACCAACATTTCCATTATAACCAAGGTCTATTTCGAAACCTTTATTTTGTACTGTTCCAGCATTTACGTACGGAGAACCATCAAAACCTGCATAAGTAGGAACAGGTACTTGTACTAACATATCTTTAGTGTTTTTTACAAAATAATCAAAAGAGAAAGTTATTTTACTTGCAAAGAATGCCATATCAAGACCAATATTTGTTGATTCAACAGTTTCCCATTGCATTTTCTTATTAGCCATTTTTACAGGAGCTAAACCAGCATATTCCTGACCACTAAACACGTAACTATATTCTACCTTGCTATCTTTTGTTTGTAATGTAGCTGTGTAACCATAAGGTGGAATATTAGCATTACCTACTCTACCCCAACCTGTACGTATCATAATATGATTCACTGTATCATCAGATAAGAAATCCATGAATTTTTCATTTCTTAGTTTCCACCCTAGTGATAGTGAAGGAAAATTACCAAATCGCATATCAGGCCCAAAAACTGAAGAACCATCTCTACGTATTGAAGCAGTTAAGTAATACTTATTTGCATAATTATAATTCAATCTACCTAAGTAAGAGTACATTCTGATATCTGTTCCAGAGTTCCATGCATTTGTACTCTCTTGATCGGTTGATGCAGAAATATATTGTAACTCATCAGTATCTCCAGGAATATTATTCCTTTTTGCTATTAAGTACTCATTTTGATCTTGTTGAGCTGTAAAACCGGCTAACAAATCGAAATTATGATCCTCTCCTACCATAAAGTTATAGTTAACAGTGTTTTCAGTTAACCAGCCATTAAAATCACTATAACCTTTTTCTAAACTATTTGTAAGATTTCTATCTCCTCCAACATAATCGTAAGTAGGTAAATATGTTTTATCCTTAGATCTTGACATATTTACACTAAACGAAGTTTTAAATGCTAAACCTTTAATTGGCTCAAACTGTAAATATGTATTTGCCAAAAATAATAAATCAGTCTCTATACGCACATCTCTGTTTGCCGCAGCAATAGGGTTAACTAAATCGGAATAAGGAGTTGAAGCATAATCACCTGTTGCAGGATCTATTATAGGTGTAAGTGGATCTATACGTTGTGTATTAATAAGAATACCACTAATATTACTAGAACTAATACCACTTGTAGTTGCATTTGAAACTGATAAGTTAACACCCGTTTTAAACATCTTACTAATAGTGTAATTAGTATTCAAACGAAGGTTTAATCTATTATAATCAGACCCGATAACCACACCTTCGTTTTTTACATAACCTAAACTAAAAAGTGTATTTGATTTATCATCTCCGCGAGAAATAGTTGCGTTTGTTTTATAAATTGCACCTTGACGTGTAGCAGCATCAAACCAATCTGTTGTATGTGATGTATTATCAGAAGGAGCCATAAGCACTAATGCTTCTTGACCTCCATTAATACGAGCTGTATTTGTTGCTTTTAACCAATCACTAGAATTCATCAAATCTGGTTTTTGCCAAACAGATTGCATACCTGCCATTGCTTCAACCTTAACACTTACATATTCTGTATTACCAGTTTTAGTAGTAATTAAAATTACACCATTTGCTCCACGCGAACCATAAATTGCAGTAGAAGAAGCATCTTTTAATACTTCCATACTTGCAATATCGCTTGAATTAATGTGATCAATGTTATTTAAGAAAATTCCATCTACAACATATAAAGGACTAGAATCGCCTACGGTACCAGTTCCACGTACTTTTACAGAAATACTAGCGCCAGGAGCACCAGAAGTTTGAGTAACCTGCACACCAGCAGCTCTACCTTGAAGTAAAATTGCAGCATCTGCAACTGGTTGATCTTCTAAGTTTTTAGAATCTACGCTAGAAATAGATCCTGTAATATCACTCTTTTTTTGAGTACCATATCCAATAAGAACAATATCCTCAAGAACATTAGCATCTTCCTCTAATGTAATTTGAACATTTCCTGCTTGAGCAGATTCTATTGATATTTTTTGAGTAGAATAACCTATAAAAGAAAATTCAATCTCTTGTGTTTCATCAGGAACATTAAATTCAAAGTTCCCATCAAAATCTGTTGATATACCAACAGTTGTTCCCACGGCTATAACGTTTACCCCGGGAAGGCTTTCTCCTGCATTATCTTTTACATTCCCCGATATCTTAATTTGTGCATAAGATATTGTTGACAATAAAAGTAAAGAGAAGAAGAGTAATTTTGTCTTCATAATCTTTCTTGTGATTTAAGTATTTAGTTAAATTATGAATCTAAACTACAAAACTTAATAAAAGCAGAAAAACTNNGGTAAATAGACAATACTCGACTAGTAGACTAATAAACACGACAAGACAAATTTATCTATTCGTCATCAATAGACAGTTTTTCTCTGATTTCATCTATATATTTACGACTAAATATATTCTTATTTACTCCTATTTCTAAAGTAGACCTATCAATTGCATCTATTTTATCAAGAGCTACAGTGTATGACCTGTGTACCCGCATGAATTTATTTTTAGGGAGTCCTTTTGTGAAGTTTGTAAGTGTTGAGTAAACTACGTGTGTATTTGATTTAGTTACAATCTTGATATTATCTTTTAGGCTTTCTATATAAAGAATACTATCAATGTTTACTCTTATTTTTTTCTTATCAACTTTAACGAAAATAAATTCTTTTCCTAACCTATCATCTGTAGATATACAACTGCGAATTTCTAAACCATAATTCACAATATTTAAAGATAATTCGAGCCTTTCTTTTGTGATAGGTTTTTCTAGGAAGTCCATTATATTAATTGTTCCCCTAATTTCATGAATGTCATCTCTATTTTCTGACATAACAACAAAAAGCGGTACAAATGAATCATTAACTGTATTAATATAATCTATAATGTTAATATTATCAGAAAATGAAATAAAAATCAAATCAACTTTCTTTGACTTAATTATTTCGTTTGCTTGTAGGTTATCTTTATAACTACCAATAAACTTATAAACTAGTATAGTCTAAAAATAATGCTTTAATAAACCAACTGATAATTTTTCACTATCTATAATTATAAATCTTACATCCATGATCCCCAGATTAAAACATTCAAAATTGACCGAATTTTATGCCATAAGTAACTTATACCAGTTACAAATTGTTAAACAAACGGCACTTCTAAAACTAAAAAAATTACTACTCAAATAATTATAAAGCCGTAAAAAAATATTTTTTTTACGGCTTCATGAATACTTAAATTTTTGCGTGATATATATTATTCTGACAATAATAGTTTCGATTTTAACTCATCGTGATAACGTCTACTAAATGGCACTTTTTTATCTAGAATTTCCATATAAAAACCATCTATAGCCTCAATTTTATCGAGAGATACTGTGTAAGATCTATGAACACGCATAAACTTACTTTGATCTAATTCTTTTGTAAAACTAGTCAATGTTTTATACACAAGATATCTTTTATTCTTTGTTACTACCCTAACGTAATCTTTTACACTCTCTAGGTAATAAATATTATCAAGTCTGATCTTAATTTTCTTCTTGTCAACTTTTACAAAAATATAATCTTTTTCTACTGATACTGATTTTGCCAACCTCAACCCCATAGCATGCTCAATAATTCTCAAAGTATCATTTAGCCTAGACGAGTTTACAGGTTTCAGAATAAAATCTATCATATTAATTACCCTAACTGAGTCAAGTGCCAACTCAGCATTATCAGACATAATTACGAACAGTGGGAATACTTCTCTATTAATGCTTCTAATAAAATCCAAAGCATTATTATCAAGAGTATAATTTATAAAAACAAGCTGGATTTCTCCATCTTTAAGCATCTGCAAAGCGTCATAAGGATTTTCAAACATACCCTTAAAATCAAAACCAGGTACATTATCAAAAAAATTCTTTATCAAACCAGCTCCCAACTTCTCATTTTCGATAATAATATAATTAAACATAGTTTCAATTTTTGGTTGTTTTTAGATTAACTAATTCCCAAGAAAAGGATTAATTAATAACGCATCAAATCTAAATTTTTTTTCTGAAATAGTCAGAAAAAACAAGATTAATCCCAAAATATTATCTTTTTATACTTAATCGGGTTATTTTAATATTATATCGCGATTTATATATCAACCGTCTAAAAAACTCTCTACCCTACTTGTATTAAATTATATTTATAGCGGTTTCAGTTACAATATCGCTACTTATTAAAGAGTATTTATTACACTTTAACATATGTAATTATATAGCTATATAGAAGTTGCAATGAGTAAAAACTCAAAAAAAACACCTTCTAAATAATAGTTAAAAATGTAAGTGATTTAACAAATTCCATAATAATGGAGAAAAATTCTCCAAATAATCTAACACAAAATTTTATTTATGAATTCAAGAATTACCAGTGTACTGGCAATTATTGTATTTTTCTTCTCGTCGATAACCCTATCGGCACAAGAAAAAACAATAACAGGAACGGTTACAGGTGCCGATGATGGCATGACAATGCCAGGAGTAAGTATCGTTAT
>LGOV01035603.1_pt1 | contig 14219 bp, 11 predicted proteins | sample 469881 | NCBI WGS metagenome assembly LGOV01 (sample SAMN03857199, study PRJNA290197) | marine sediment metagenome | biome: marine cold seep biome; feature: cold seep; material: marine sediment; isolation source: sample #5579, elevator 3A push core 41 containing 12 cm of sediment... ...
TTTTCTCAGTTCGCTTTGTTTTCATTAGGATATCTATCCTCAGCATATTTTTGCAGTCCAGAAAAAACTTGTTTTATATGATAATTTGTCACATTGTATAAGTTCTTAGACAAAAGAGAAGCTTTATCACAATAAGGATAAAGTTTATGACCTTTTTTAATTCTAATACTTTGAGTTCTTAGTATTTTTTCTATAGCCATACTTTCATCTCCTTATTGCGATTCTTATTCACTTACTGCAATATATACAATTTATATTATTAATGTTATTTACTGCTATTTATATTATACTACAAGAAATATAAGAACACAAGTTCGCCAAACGAATTCATCCCGCCACTTAAATATTACATATTTTGAAGTGGGGGTGTTCTTCTAGATTCTTTGATAAAAAAAGATTATTCAAAATGTTATAATATAAATGAATATTCAGACAATAAGAAGGGATCGAACGAAATATCTAACCGTTTTATTAATAGCAACTATATGAACAAAGATAACCTTGATGATATATTAGAATCTACAAAGAAATAGTACCCAAATGGATACTATTTCTTCTTATTACAATATACTGTCAAGAGTATTTTTAAATCTTACAACAAATTCATCAATTTCATCAATAGTAACAGTTAGAGGTGGAACGATTCTTATAGTGCTATTTCCCGCTCCAATTATCAAGAGTTTATATTCAAGAGCCTTATTAATAATATCCTTGATTTCGATTTTTTCTATATCAAACTCTACTCCTATGATTAATCCCTTTCCTTTTATCTTTTTTACAAATTTCATATTCTTTGTCAATTGCTCTAATTCATGTCTAAGATAATTTCCTTTAATGCTTACTTCATTTAAAAACATCTCATCGCTGATTGTATCAACGACAACATTCGAAACTGCAGTAACCAATGGATTTCCCCCAAATGTACAACCGTGATCTCCATATGTCAATACATCAGCCTTTTTATTCACTATAAAAGCACCTATTGGAATACCAGCTCCCAATCCTTTCGCCATTGCCACAATATCAGGCACTACACCATAGTTCTGATAAGCGAAAAACTTGCCGGTTCTTCCTATTCCAGTTTGCACCTCATCAAATATCAATAAAGCGTCATATTCTTCAACTAAATTCTTAACCTCTTTTAAGAAACTTTCTTCAATACTATTAATTCCACCTTCACCTTGTATTGGTTCTAATATTACACCGCAAACCTTATCATCCATTTTATTCCTTAAATCTTCAATGTTGTTTAATTCCACTTCGTTGACATTTCCAATTAGCGGCTTATAATACTTTTGATACTTATCTTGTCCCGTCACCGATAAAGCACCTAAAGTTCTTCCATGAAAAGAGTTCTTCAGATAAAGAATTTTTGTCTTTCCTTTTTCATATCCATATTTTCTAGCAACTTTCAACGCACCTTCAATAGCTTCAGTTCCACTATTACAAAAAAATACCGATTCATGATTTGAAAGTTTAACGAGTTTATCAGCAAGAGAAATTTGATTATCATCATAATACAAATTTGAAATATGAATCAACTTCTCTGATTGATTTTTAATCGCTTCAATAACTTTTCCATTTGAATGACCCAATGAATTCACTGCAACTCCTGCAACAAAATCCAAATATTTATCTCCGTTTTTTTCATAAAGATAAGTTCCTTCGCCTTTTACAAAATTCAAATCGAATCTTTTATATGTTTTCATTATCGTCATTTGTATCACTCCTCTATCATTGTTCCGATGCCTTCATCGGTAAATACTTCTAGTAATATACTATGTGTGATCTCACCATTAATTATATGCGCACTTGAAACCCCATGTTCTATCAATTGAATACATGATTGAATTTTTGGAATCATGCCACCATTAATAATCCCGTTTTCTATCATCTTCTTGGCATCTTTTATATTCAATCGACTGATGAAAGTCTCTTTATCATTAAAATCAGTGTAAACCCCATTTACATCACTGATTAAAAACAACTTCTCCGCATTCATGCTCATGGCTATTTCGCTAGCAACATCATCAGCGTTAATATTGTAGGTGTTTCCATCATCATCAAATCCTATTGGCGATATAATTGGTAAATATTCATTTTCCAAAAGCATATCTAAAAATTCTGTGTTGATTTTAACTACACTCCCGACGTGTCCAATATCCACTTTATCATCGATGATTTTCTTCTTAGCATTTATTAAACCTGCATCTTTTCCATTTACTCCAACAGCTTTAACTCCTTGGTTGTTGAACAAAAGAGTCAGTTCCTTGTTAATATGCCCAGACAACACCATCTCGACTTCCTCGATAGCTCTATCGTCAGTAATTCTATATCCATTATGAAAACTGGTTTCTATGCCTTTTTCGGCTAGTCTCCTATTAATATGCTTTCCTCCGCCATGAACTATTATCACTTTCATTCCAAGATGAATTAATAAAGAAATATCCTCTACAAAAGCTCTTTTATTTTCTTTATTATCAATAATGCTTCCTCCGTATTTAAATATAAATGTCTTATCTCTGAATTTCATGATATAAGGTAATGCTTCGATAAGATGTTTAACCATTTCTTTTTTCTTATACATTTCTATACTATTCTCCTTCATTACTACATTAATATTTGTTAATTATACACTCTTGTAATTATTTATGCAATATATTTGTGATTATTATTGATTTTATTTAAGTCTACGTGTATAATTATACAAATTAAAGGAGTGGTTTTATGAAGATTGGTATTTACGGGGCTACAGGTTACAGTGGTATGCAGCTCGTTTCATTATTAAAAAAACACCCACATGCTGAAATAGTATTTTTAAGCTCTAATAGATTTGCCGGCAAAAAATTTTCACAGCTTTACACAAAATTCTCAGGAATGATTGATGATGTCTTACTGGATGAAGAATCAACATATCCTTTATTAACAAAAGTTGATTTAGTGTTCCTGGCTCTTCCTCATGGAGTTAGTATGAGATATGTGAAAAAGATCAAAAATATTGATAAAGACATTAAAATCATCGACCTATCAGGAGATTTTAGACTTCAGGATTCTGATATTTATGAACATTGGTACGGATTTGATCATCTAATAAAGAACTCCATTAAAGATTTTGCATATGGATTGCCTGAAATCAATAGAGATGCAATAAAGAATGCACAATATGTAGCAAACCCTGGATGTTTCCCGACTTCAATGATTTTACCTTTATATCCACTTGTTAAAGAAGATATTATTGAAGGTAAGATTATTGTCGATTCAAAAACTGGAGTAAGTGGCGCAGGGAGAAAGGAAAGTCAAAATTTTCTTTTTTCAGAAGTGCAGGACAGTACTTATGCATATAAAACCGGGTCTCATCGACATAGTCCTGAAGTTGTAGAAACAATTAAAGATTTTACAGGTAAGCAAATCAATTTTTTATTCAGTCCACACATTGTTCCAGCAACTAGAGGAATTTATTCTACAATTTATGTAAATTTGAAAAACGGAATAACTTTAGAGGATATTCAGAAAACATATAACGATTACTATAAAGATGAACATTTTATTGAGTTGGTAGATTATATTCCATCCACTAAAGATGTAAATCGATCAAATAAAAACTTTATACATTTTGAGTATGATAATTTAACAGAAACATTGATCATCTATTCAACAATCGACAATTTAATGAAAGGCGCAAGTTCACAAGCTATTCAAAATATGAATATCATGTATGGATTAGAGGAAACCATGGGAATTGATTTCGATTTATTCTACATTTAAAAAGAGGAGAAAAGTATGATAGAAAAAAAATTAAAGAATATAAAAGGATTTTTAGGTAATAGCATCCACTCAGGAATAAAGTATAAAAACTTAGACTTATCTATTATTTACTCAGAAAAAGACTGCATTGCTGCAGGTTCTTTCACAAAGAATTTAACTGTGGCAGCTCCAGTAATATTATCAAGAGGAAAAATAAACAACCCCATTCGAGCAATTATCGTCAATTCAGGAAATGCTAACGCAGCAACGGGACAAAAGGGTTATGATGATGCCGAAAAGATGTGCAGCCTAGTAGCAGAAAACTTGAATATCGGCGAAGAGTCAGTATTAGTTTCATCAACAGGAGTTATCGGCGTTCATCTACCTATGGAGAAAATTGAAAATGGGATAAAAAAAATCAGTCCTACACTTACAGAAGAAAACATCATCAACATTCCTAAAGGAATTATGACTACTGACACTTTTGAAAAATGCGGAAGTATAGAATTTACAATCGACAACGAAAAAATAATCATAAATGGAATGGCAAAAGGATCTGGAATGATTCACCCTAATATGGCTACAATGTTGTCGTTTTTAACTACCAACATCAATATTTCAAAAGACTTGATGCAAAAAGCATTAAGCGAAGTAGTCAAGGATACTTTCAACATGATTTCTGTAGATGGTGATACTTCAACAAATGACATGGTTCTTTTATTAAGTAACCAGACATCTGTGAACAATCAAATTATCAATGAAGATGAAAATTATAAAACATTTAAAAATGCTCTACATGAAATTTTAGAATATTTATCAATTTCCATCGCAAGAGATGGTGAAGGAGCAACAAAGCTTTTAAAAGTCAACTTGAATAATGCTTTAACTAAGGAAAGCGCTAGAATACTAGCGAAATCAGTCATAACTTCAAGCTTGGTGAAATCAGCATTTTTCGGGGAAGATGCCAATTGGGGAAGAATTTTAAGTACCCTTGGTGCTTCGGGCGCTTTTATGGATCCTAAAAAAGTTGATTTAAGTTTTAAAAGTATCGTCGATTCAATAGATTTAATGAAAGATGGAGAACCACTAAATTTTTCCGAAGAAGATGCAGCTAAGATATTAGCTGAAGACGAGATTGAAATCATAATTGATTTGAAGATTGGAAATTTTTCTGCAAAGGCATGGGGATGCGATCTTACGTATGATTATGTCAAAATCAATGCTGATTATAGAACTTAAAAACAGAACGAAGGTAGACCTGATGGTCTACCTTTTCTTTATGCTGGAGATATATAAGGAATTGTCGATATTCAAATAAGCTCCAACTACATATATCTTACACTATCTATTTATTGTTTGTTATGCTTAGAGCATACATTTCCGTATCAAATGTCACCAGTACCTTTGATTGCACATCTTATCATGCACAAACCCATCAATATAATCAGCATCGTCATATTGCCCTTCATTGCAGTAGAATGCTCTTTATCAAGCATCTTTTTATACAATTTTTTAATTAAATAGTTTTTCATCATAACTGCAATCAGAAATACGATCAGCACCGTACGGATATCTACATCTTAATAAAAGCCACATAGAGTACTCCCTAGAAAAATTGGAGTATATAATAGTAAATCAATTATTTTAATTATATTTTCTTTCATATTCAATCAATTTTATATATTTGATTAATAGGAATATCTAAATTCAATTATAAAAATCACAGCACTACTTCTCTTCTAACATATCTCCTAATATAATTAGGATACTTTCAGCATCAACTGTGGTATGCACGGTGCATACAACCAGTTATCTTTGAAATACTGCTCGCTTTTACTCAGCATCTGTGTCATTTTAGCGACCAGTCCAGTATCGTTTGTTCCCACCAGATACTCGAATGTACTCTTGATCATGTTTCCATCCGTACCGCATATGCTTCGCTTATCGGCATTACACTTCCCGCCAACAAGGTCATTATCATTATCAACGCTATTCTTTTTTTCATATGCTTAGCTACTTTTTCTTTTATTAATTGTAATTACATTCCATTTTAATTTATTACTACTAAAAGGCCTGTCAATTTAGACAGGCCTTTATATGAATCAACTAATAATAAGTTTACAATATAATTATAGATATTGTTATGCTCCATGCATGCATTTCAATTATTTACGATAATTTTTTATCAATTTTTGAACTCAATGATACTGAATCCTTCAATACTCCCGGGTTAATAAATTGCCTATAAAACATGCCTACGAAAATCAACATACCCATATAACCAGTGTAAGGATAAATAGTTCCGATAAGTTGACCAAATGGCAGTAAACCTCCAAGGAAACCAATTATAGCAATGATTACTGCAATAATTCTAAACTTTTTTTCGTTCTTTTTTGATAAATGATCTGCCACAGTCCACAACATAGGAGTTGCGGTTGAGTATATTCCAGCTAGAAGTACAATTGAAAAGAATACTCCGAATATAGGACTAATTTGATCAGCAAGGAATAGTGTCGGTATATCTTTTGTATAAGCTATTTCGATATTTGAAAGAATTCCTAAGTTAATAACCAAAACGGCAGCTACCACTGAAACACCACCTAAAATACCACCTAAAATAACATTTTTTCTATTTGCCTCATTTTTCCCGATACTCGATAGAAAAGGTACCGCAGCTAGTACAACGAAAGCAGCATACACGAATCCAGAATAAATCCATGAACTTGTAGCTTTAGGTACATCTATAGTCTTGATTATTTGACCGGCTTGAAGAAATCCGTCAAAATTAGTAATAAAGCTAGTACCTCCTATTAACAATACAAGACCTATAATTACAGGACCTATCAAGCCTAAAATCTTAACCATCTTATTTAATCCCATTAAAACGGTAAACAGTGTTAAAAATGCCATAATCAGTCTTCCAACAACAATATTGAGACCATAATATTCTGTTAAAGTTGCACCTGCCCCTGATATCATAACAACAAAAATGACAAAAATAAACATTTGAGCGAACCATTCAAAAAACGTACCTAAATATTTACCACAAATATAACGATAAACATCTCCAGAATTTTCTGGTTGTAACCTATGTCCAATATCCATAAGATATGCTCCAAACCATGCATGGAGAATCATCGTAATTATAATAGCCCCTATGCCTAAATAGCCAAACGATGTGAAAAATTGGAGTATTTCCTGCCCAGTAGCAGTTCCAGCACCAACGAGAAATGATACAAATGCACCTGCAATTATAATTATTTTTGAATAATTTTTATTTTCCATACTTTTACCTCCTATTTTGAAACTGTATTGTCAAATAACAATATTTTAATTCTTGTACAACTCTTAAGAAATATATTCGAATATCAAATCTTGCCTATAATTCTAATATTTTTTTTGTGATACTTCCCTAGCTTTAAATATAAATCCTAAAAATTCGTTAATGATCTGATTAGCTAAATGGCAAGTTATACCAGCCGGATCATAATCTGGTGCAACTTCAACTATATCGAAACCAATAACATCTCCTTTAAATGCGATTGTTTCCAAAATAGTCTGCATTTCATGGAATAATAATCCACCCGCTGATGGAGTTCCTGTACCTGGTGCTATAGAAGGATCTAACCCATCAATATCAATGGTAATATAATACTTATCTGCTTGAGGTATAAAATCTGAGATGTTTTCTATGCCATGTTCTCTTATTTGTTTTGCCGATTTAATAATACTACCATATTCTCTTGCATCATCAAAATCACTTTTAAGGCTACTTCCAACGCCGCGAATACCTAATTGTGCCATCTTTGTGACATAGCTCATTTCAGACAATCTACGCATCGGACTGCCTTGCCCAAGCTTCTGACCGCCTGGAGCATCTGACCAATCAAGATGAGCATCAATCTGAATTACACAAATTTCTCCTACATTATTCAATGCTTTTCCTACGGGAATCGTTATGGAGTGGTCCCCTCCGATGATTACAGGTAAAACACCTTTATCAACAATTTGCCGAACATCTTCTTCAATATTCGAAAAACAATAATCTAAATCACCATGTAGCATGTCTACATCTCCACAGTCAACAATTCGCACATCGTTTTGCAAATAGAACTCATCACGCTCATGATCATAAAACCCATTTTCATTGTTACTAAGACTAGATGCTTCGCGGATTCTCCTGGGAGCTAGTCGCGCACCAGCCCTATATGCTGTTCCCATATCATAAGGAACTCCAATAATGGCCACATCCGCATCCAATACATCGATATCATCACAGATAGGATATTTACCGAACGAACAAATTCCTACTGCAGGCAAGTTAACACGTTTTTTTTTCATAATACCATCTCCTAAAATTTTATTTAGCAATCGCTACCTATATTACTACGCAATTATTATGCCAAAAGCATAACTTGTTATAATTCGTCAAACCCTTTGGAAAATCAAGATTCCAAAGGACAGAAGCTAGTTAATATGAATAGAAATTGTAAATTTTATTTTACAATTTCTATTCTAAAAGTTAAAATAGAAAAATATTTTTACGCGTATTTTGATTTTCTCATGCTTATATGTATAATATAAATATAAGTGTAAAAATATTTTTCTATAATTTTGCAAATTTCTATAAAAGGAGAGTAATTATGTTTGATTTCATTATGGATAAAATCAAAATTGGTATCATCGTGTTGAACGAAAAAAACGAGCCCATATTTTTAAACGCATATGCAAAAATAATTTCAGCTGATATGGGAATCGATTCACTGATTAATCACATCAAAAAGAAAAATAATAAAACGTTGGCGCTTGAACCATTGCATTTTCATATAGAGCATATTGTGCAAGACAATTATCTTATTTATATTCTATATGACATAACCAACGAAATTATGCACCATAGAAAAAACATTTGTTACGAACAAGCTCTTGATAATGTAGACAATGGTGTAATCATTACAGACAATAACGGTATTATAAATTTATACAACAGAGCAGTTCAGAACTTTGAAAATTTAAACAAAGAAGATGCCATGAACAAAATAGTCGAGGTTGTATATAAAACCGAAGGAAGCCGCATACGTCATGTCATCGAAAGGAAAATTGCATTACTTGAACAATATGAGACTTATGAGACGTTCAAGGGAGATAAGATTATTTGCTTACAGAACTATTTGCCTGTGTTTGACAACAAGGAATTACTAGGAGTTGTAGTCATTTCCAACAAGCTCAGTAGAATTGATAATATTAGCGAGGCAATATTGAAACAACAGAAAATTTATAAGGACCGTAACAAAACTTTCGCACGTGAGGGTTTCGATGTAATAATTGGAAAAAGCGATTCTTTACTTAAAGCTGTTGAAGAAGCCAAAAAATTGTCCAAAAACGATATCAATGCCTTGCTCATCGGGGAAACAGGCACTGGCAAGGAGCTTTTTGTAAAAAGTATCCATAATGAAAGTTCTCGCAAAGACAAACCATTTATACCCGTCAATTGCGCTGCTATACCCGATACCTTAGCAGAAAGCCTACTGTTCGGAGTTGTAAAAGGTTCATTCACAGGGTCGGAAAATACTAAAGGATTTTTTGAACTTGCAAAAGACGGAACAATATTTCTAGATGAACTCAATTCAATGGATATCAATTTGCAATCAAAATTATTAAGAGTCATCGAAGATAGAAAGATCCGTAGAATTGGAGGCGAAAAAGAATATGACATCAATTGTAGAATTATCGGAGCAATTAATCAGGATCCGATGCAATGCATAAACGAAGGAACATTGAGGAGAGATTTATTCTACCGACTTGCTATTGTTTCTGTTCACATACCCCCTCTTAGAGAACGGAAACAAGACATCGAACCCTTGGTAAATTATTTCATTGATTTTTTTAATCATAAATACCACCATAACGTTAAAGCAATATCTGATGAACTGATGAAAAAATTCATGGAATATACATGGAAAGGCAACATCCGTGAAATCAAAAATATTATTGAAGGAACATATGCCATGGTAAACAATGAAGAAATTATCGATTGTAGGCATTTACCATCCTATGTAAGTAAACTCTTTGATATTCACGGAATTAACATAAATAAAAATCAACAATATAATAAAATCATGCCGTTATTACTCTATGATTATGAAAAAAAACTAATAATCGATGTGTTGGAAACCACTCATGGAAACAAGAGCAAAGCGGCAAATATACTTGGAATCACAAGACAAAGTCTCAACTATAAAATAAAGAAATTTAACCTGTGACAACATATGATACCAAATTTAATTAGTTGATTTTGAATGCGAAAGTTGAGTAATGACTACAAAGGTCTCATTAGCAAAATCCTTAATCGCCACGCTAAGAGGAATCACAAACTGACTAGTGAGGGGAAGGGGTTTTGCTCATTCTTTTTGTAACGATGACCTCCGACAAGCATACAGACTTAAAGAAGCATTCTTTAACCTTTGCTATATGAAGAAATACACTGAACAAAGAAAGGCTTTTGGAGAATGGATTAAATATGTATAAGCTATCAACATCCCAGAATTCAAAGCCTGCATTAAAACTTTCAGAAACTTGTATAAAGCTGATTATACCAATGGGGCAACTGAAGGTTTAAATAATAAAAAAATGCTTGAATGCACTTCTTTTAGACTCAGAGCAAAAACCTTCATTACCTATGAAATGAACTTAATTATAGGTAATGAAGGTTTTAGTTTTATTAAAACTCAAGAATTGCCTATTAACAAGCAATTCCTGTAGTGATGTGGTATTACTATAAAATTAGATTTCCTTATATCCAATCACTTGAATTTCAATAGATGCATCCAGAGGTAATCTGGCAACTTCAACAACAACTCTTACTGGTTTATGGTTTTGGAAGCATTCTGAATAAACATCGTTTATTTTAGCAAAGTCATTCATATCCTTAAGAAATACTTCCACCTTAACAACATCCTTTAATGCCATTCCTGCTGTCTCTAAGATAACTTTACAATTTTCGAGTGATTACTTTGCAGCAATATGAATATCTCCAAAACCATCCGTTTCAATTCAGGATTAATAGGAAGCTACCCTGACACATAAACGAAATTTCCCGCTTGCACACCTTACGAATATAGATCTACTGCAGCTGGTACACGGTCTGTTTTACTGGTTTAGGACTCATTATAAAACTTTCTCTTTCATTATTTTAACGGTTTAAGCTGTGATGTGAAATGTCTTAAAACCGGTGGTTGCCATGTGATTTCATAACCTTTAATATCACTTGCTTTTTCTTTTATCGCCTTAAGAGCTTCCGCAACTACATCGAAGTGAGCCTGAGTGTATACACGTCTTGGAATTGCAAGTCTCGTAAATTCCATCTCAGCTTCCAATTGTTCTCCAGTTACAGGGTCTGGATCTAATAAATACGATCCGATATCACACGATCTAATACCAGCTTCAAGGTATAACTCACATGCAAGCGCATGACCTGGGAACTGATGATATGGAATATGTGGCAATAACGCCTTCGCGTCTAAAAATACTGCATGACCTCCAACTGGATATTGGAATGGAATACCTGCTTCTTGCAATTGGCCTCCAAGATATTCAACTTGCCCAATGCGGTACTTCAAGAAATCTTTTTCGATACCTTCGTATAGACCAATTGATAACGCCTCTAAATCTCTTCCAGAAAGTCCACCATATGTTACAAATCCTTCATAAGGAATTGTTAATCCTTTAACTTTTGTATATAAGTCAAGGCTATCTTTTACACCGATTAAACCGCCCATGTTAACAATTGCATCTTTTTTAGCACTCATTGTAAAAGCATCTGCATAACTGAACATTTCTCTTACAATATCGATAATAGCCACATCAGCATAACCTTCTTCACGGGTTTGAATAAAATAAGCATTTTCTGCATATCTTGCAGCATCAATAATCATAGTAATACCGTATTTGTCAGCTATTTTTTTTGTTTCTCTAATGTTTTCCATTGAAACCGGCTGACCACCTGCAGAGTTATTAGTAATAGTCATAATGATGAGGCCTACATTATCTGCACCCACTTCATTAATCTCAGCTTCAAGTCTTACTATATCCATATTTCCCTTAAATGGTGAAAATGTTTTTGTATCTTTCGCTTCTGGAACTACAAAATCAATTGCTTTTGCACCTAATAGTCCAACATGACCTCGCGTTGTGTCAAAGTGCATATTAGAAATACAGCTTTGTCCCTCTTTTAATAAACTTGGGAACAGCACTTGTTCGGCAGCTCTTCCTTGATGCACAGGTTGTGCATATTGATAACGGAAAATATCTTTAACAGCATTTTGAACTTTTTTATAGCCCCTTGCACCTGCGTAAGATTCATCACCAGCCATCATTCCAGCCCATTGAGTATCACTCATTGCACCAGTTCCACTATCTGTTAAAAAATCAATATATACATCATCTGAATCCAAACCAAATAAATTATAATTTGCATTCTTCAACTTTTCTTCTCTTTCTTCTCTTGTTGTCATTTTTAAAGGCTCTACCATTTTAATCTTAAAAGGTTCTGCAACGTACTTTTTCATTTTATTTCCTCCTCAAATTTTCATGTCAACATTCAAATAACAAGTACTTTATTGTAAATATTGCTTTTGAAATTGTCTTAATCAAATGGTACCACTTAAAGACTATGTCTGTATATTGTCTTTAAGTCGTCTCTTAGTTGATGTATAATAAATATAGTTTCTTTTGAACATTAGAGTATTGAGAAATTGAGTTAGAGGAGGGGTCAGGTGAACATTAAACTAGCAGTTATTGGTAGTATCAGAAATCTAAGAATCATCAGCACTGTCATTGAGGATTCATATCCTGATATCGATATTACAACTATAAAATTTGAAAATCAAGACAAAGCCAGTGAGCTTGTTTCTGTAATCAGAACACTTGAAGAATATCAGGATGGAATTTTGTTTACCGGTAAGATACCATACGAAATTATGAACAATATGATGATTTCAAAAAAACCATGGGTTTATATTTCTTTGGATAACAGTCAGCTTCTACGTATTCTTTTGCAAGCATCTTTTATATACCAATATGATATCCGAAATATCAGCATTGATTCTTATAAATCCAAGTGGATCTTAAATGCCTATACGGAGATTGGTCTCACCAAAGAAGAACTCAATATTCATATGGGCGCTACCAATATTTATGATCAAAATATTATTGAAGAAATGAAACGGTTCCACGAAAACAATTATTACAACCATCAAGTTTCCTGCTGTATAACCACGATTTCTCCAGTTTATGAATATCTGAAAAAACACGACATCCCCTGTCTGATTATCAACCCCACTACCGATGTTATAAAACAGACCATCGTCAGATTCAAATTAAAACACGAATCAAAGATAATTGAAAACAGTCAGATGGTTGTATTGGCAATTGAAGTTGATTTACCAAATGATTATTCCTTAATTAAAGAAAATGAATATCAACTCATGTTGGAGAAAACCAAAATTTCGAAAGAAATTTATCTTTTTGCCCAAAGGGTACAGGCAGCAGTAGTTGAAACAGGAATTACCGGTTATTTATTGTTTTGTACAAGAAGTATTTTAGAACTGGAAACCGATAATTTGCATAATATAGATCTACTTAATTCCGTAGCATCGAAAACCAATAATACAATCAGTGTTGGCATAGGTTATGGTGTTACTGCTAGAGAATCTAAATACAATGCACATTTATGTGTTGAAAAAGCTCGTAAATGGGGAGGCAACCAAGCTTTTATAATCTATAAAAAAGACATAGTGGGTCCAATAACTGCTACACAAATTTCTTCTAATAAATCTGGTATAATTGACAACCAGTATCATCAAATTGCAGAAAAAACGGGTATCAGCATAAATATGGTTTTCAAATTGCATTGTCTTATTGACCAAGAGAAAAAAAATAGTTTTACGTCAACCGAACTGGCAAACCATTTAAGAATTACACCACGGAGTATCAACAGAATATTACTTAAACTTGAAGCAAGTAGTCATGCTGAGATTATTGGAAAAAGAGTCATAGGAAAAACAGGTAGGCCTAGTCGCATTTTCAAACTTATGTTGTGATTTTTCTTTAAAAGTTTTTCCTTCTAAACAAGCTATTGCTAACGCGCACCTCACCACGCTTACAAATGTTCTTAAAAAAGCTTCAAGAGGAAAATACAATAAAGATAAAGCTCTCCTAATTAAAGACACTACGACAAACTCAATAGGATTAGATAGTAGAGCCACTTCATTTGAACTTTCTCAAACCTTATTCCTCATCGAAGTTCTTTTGAATGAAATTTATAAGGTTGATTGAGAAATAGAAGCCATAATGACTGAACTCAAAAGTCCTCTTTTATCAATTCCAGGAATCTCGTTTAAACTAGGGGCTATAATATTATATTTATATTCCATTTTATTTTTTTACTACTAAAAAGGCCTGTCACTTTTGGAGGC
>LGOV01029454.1_pt1 | contig 14190 bp, 10 predicted proteins | sample 469881 | NCBI WGS metagenome assembly LGOV01 (sample SAMN03857199, study PRJNA290197) | marine sediment metagenome | biome: marine cold seep biome; feature: cold seep; material: marine sediment; isolation source: sample #5579, elevator 3A push core 41 containing 12 cm of sediment... ...
TATGGTGCCCAGGGACAGAATCGAACTGCCGACACGAGGATTTTCAGAATTCGTGAAGTGTTTTCGCTTTTATTCTGGACAGTTCTTATTTATCTGTTTTTATTCTTCTTTTTTGCTGCATGTGGGGCTTTTCTTTTCTGTCTGAATCCGGGTTTTGGTTTAAATTTCCCGGCATGATTACACAGGAATTACACGCACAAAACGACCAACAGTTACAATTTTGTGCCAGATCGCCGTGCGCGAGAAAATCGCCTGCAACCCCCTATTTTCATTTTGCGGAAGCAAAAATCTGACAGCCATACCGGTCCCGGTTTTATCAGGTCCTGAAGAATTGCCATTCCCCCCCCCTTCCACTACAAAAACACCGTCCTCCATCCATTCAAAAATTGACACCTTGATGGCAAAGTTCTATTTTATGCAGGTCTTTCAATTCATTTTAATGCTCGGTAGTGACATCCCACGTTTTTTCTGGTCGCATCACGGATCGACCCTCTGCCGGTTGGATCAGGAGGGTCCAGTTTGTGTCTTTTCTGGCACTTCGCCCAGCTTAACCTCGTATCTCGTAAACAACGCCACGCAGATGGATTTCAATACTTGAGCAAGCCATTGAAAATATTCATTCAAACAGAAGACAGGACGAAAATTGAACAAAGAAAAGATTGCCCTATCCCAGCTTGAATCCTTTTTGCTGAAGGCAGCCGACATTCTGCGCGGTAAAATGGACGCCTCCGAATTCAAGGAGTTCATCTTTGGCATGCTGTTCCTGAAGCGGCTTTCGGATGAGTTTGACCGCAAGCGGGACCACCTGCGCAAAGATACGTTCGCGCACCTGAAAGATCAGCCTGAATTGATCGAGGAACTTCTGGAGGATAAGATCTCCTATGGGGAAACTTTTTACATGCCAAAGCGCGCCCGCTGGCACGAGTCCTGGGCGGATGAAAATGGCGAGGTCGTCCCCGCACTCAAGGATTTAAAACACGACATCGGCAACATGCTCAACAAGGCTATTGCCGCGATAGAGGACGAGAACGATTCGCTTGCGGGCGTATTAAAGAACAACATCAACTTTAACGAGATTAAGGGTAAGACCAAAATTCCCGACCAGAAGTGGAAAGACCTCCTCGACCACTTTAACCAACCGAACTTTGTCCTCGTTAACGATAATTTCGAGTTCCCTGATCTCCTCGGTGCGGCGTATGAATACCTGATTAAATTCTTCGCCGACAGCGCGGGAAAAAAGGGCGGAGAGTTCTATACTCCTGCAGAAGTCGTACGCCTGCTGGTTCAGCTCACCAAGCCGCAAGCCGGCAACACCATTTACGACCCTACCGTGGGCTCCGGCGGCTTCCTGGTTCAGTCCCATCAATATATCGAAGAGCAAGGTCAAGATCCCAACGACCTGGCCCTCTATGGACAGGACTCCAATGGCACGGTCTGGTCCATCTGCAATATGAACATGATCCTCCACAACATCAGCCGTTTTACCATTGAGAACGGCGACACCCTGGAGGACCCCCAGATTCTGGAAAACGGCCAGATTCGCAAATTTGACCGGGTGCTGGCCAATCCGCCATTTTCTCAGAATTACAGCCGCGCCACCATGAAGTTCACCCATCGCTTCCAAGAGTGGTGCCCCGAGACCGGCAAGAAGGCCGACCTCATGTTCGTGCAGCACATGCTGGCGAGCCTCAAGGGGGATGGCCACATGGCGACCATCATGCCCCATGGCGTGCTCTTTCGCGGCGGCAAGGAAAAGCTGATCCGGGAGATCTTCATCAATGATGACGTGATCGAGGCCATTATCAGCCTGCCGCAGGGCCTTTTTTACGGCACCACCATCGCCGCCTGCGTCCTGGTATGCAACAAAAACAAGCCCGACCATCTGCGCGACAAGGTGTTATTCATCAATGCCGACCGAGAGTTTGCCGAAGGGAAGAATCAGAACAAGCTGCGCCCTGAGGACGTCGAGAAGATCGACTACGTTTTCACCCACAAGCGTGAGATTCCGAAATACAGTCGCCTCGTTGATAAATCGGAGATCGCCGAAAAGCATGATTTCAACCTGAATATCCGCCGTTATGTGGACAACACACCGGAACCGGAGCCGGAAGATGTGCAGGCCCATCTCATCGGCGGCATTCCTGAAAGCGAAGTGGCCGCACGTAGTGCTGACTTTTCCAGGTTTGGACTCATGGCCGAGACACTCTTTCAACCGCACCGCCCCAGATACCTCACCTTCAAGGATTCGGTTAAAAACAAGTCAGACATTAAAACCGTCGTTGAAGCGGACCCAACGGTCGCGCAGACGCTCGCCACCCATCGGGAGGTCCTGGTACAGTGGTGGGGCGTGGCGCGTAACGATTTCGCCCAGCTTGAGAATGCCAACAACGGCAATGGGGAGGGGCGAAAAATGCCGGATGTTCGCTATGAGCTCCTGACAACGCTCAAAGAAAAGCTGGTTCCTCTGAGTGTGCTCGACGAATTCAAAAGCGCCGGAGTGTTCGTCAATTGGTGGCAGCAAATCCGCTATGACTTAAAAACCATCGTTTCCATTGGCTGGCACCACACCCTTATTCCCGATGAATACCTGATCGCCGAATTTTTCCAGGCCGAGGCCGACGCTACCGAAGCGCTGGAAGCCAGAATCGGCGAGCTGCAAAGCGAACTGGCTGAGGCCGTGGAAACCGCCCAGGAGGCAGCCGCCTACGAGCCGGATGAAGACGAAAAGGTGACCGCCGCCGTCATCAAAAAGGCGCTGAAAGCACTCATTGACGACTTGAAAGGCAGTACTGGCGCATCGGCAAAGCGAGAACTGGACGAGCTGAAAAAGCAAGATGCGGCCATCAAGAAGATTGAAACAAAAATCAAGGCCGCCAAAGCCAAACTGAAAGAGAAAACCACCGAACTGCAAATCAAGATCGAGCTGAAACGACTGGGTGGTGAAGGGTTTACCGCTGAAAACCGTGAGCTTATCCGGCAGATCGAGGCGCAAGTGGCCAAGCTGGACGCGGGCAACAAGACGGACAAGAAAAAAATTACTGCCCTAGAAAAAGACAGGGCCGCCCTGAAGGCGCGTATCGCACAAACCGACACCCTGCTTGCGGCCATTGGTGGACAACTTACGGATGAGGAGGCCAAACGCCTGATTCTGAAAAAGCTCTACGACATCGCCAGCGCCGAACAGGAACGCTATCTCAACACCGAAAAACGCCTGTTGATTCAGAGCGTGGAGAATCTCTGGAATAAGTATGCTGTCAGCAGTCGAGAGATGGGACAGTCGCGTCAGAAAACAACTGAATCGCTTGATAAGTTCCTGAAAGTACTCGGGTATTTCGGAGGTCCATCATGAGTTGGAATCGTTCTGATCTGGCCTCTGTAGTATCCGTATTGGAAAGTGGCTCGCGCCCCAAAGGTGGCGCATCGACTGATAGCGGAGAAATCCCCAGCTTAGGTGGTGAAAACATTCTCGGAGAAGGTGGTGTCACACTTGAAGGAGTCAAGCGAGTACCCAGGAAATTCTACGAGCGGCTGACCAAAGGGCACCTTGAAGATTTTGACGTGCTAATCAACAAGGACGGTGCGCAAACTGGAAAAGTTGGCCTCTATAGAAATGAGAACGGCGGCCCTTCATGCATCAACGAACACTTGTTTTTGATTCGTGGTAATGCCGAAAAGATTACCCAGGAGTATCTGTACTACACGCTTTTATCGCAACCTAGTCAGATTCAAATTGACGCTCAAATATCCGGGTCGGCCCAACCTGGACTAAAGAGAGATTTCATTCGTGGCGTGTTTGCTGAAATACCAGATGCGCTTCCCGAACAATCCAAAATCGCTGAAATACTCTCGACGGTGGATCGGGCGATTGATCAGACGGAAGGCTTGATCGCCAAGCAGCAGCGCATCAAGACCGGACTGATGCAGGACCTCCTCACCCGTGGAATTGATGAACACGGCAACCTTCGTTCCGAAGAAACACACCAGTTCAAAGATTCCCCCCTGGGACGGATTCCGGTGGAGTGGGATGCGCCGACAATAGATGATCTCCTTGCACAAAAAGTTCTCAGCGGTGTTCAGGACGGCAATCATGGAGAAAAACACCCTAAGAGTCGTGATTTTGTTCCTGAAGGGATTCCGTTCATTATGGCATCGGATATTTCGGGGGGATTTGTTGATGTTGAGAAAGCAAAGAAAATTACAGAAAACCAATACCTAGGTTTGCGAATCGGTTTCGCACAACCAAAGGACGTGCTACTCAGCCACAAAGCGAGCATTGGATTCGTGGCTTTGGTTCCCGATTCGCTTCCGAGACTGATGCTTACTCCTCAGGTGACTTATTACAGGGTTGCAGATTCATCTGCATTGTTACCTGAGTACTTAGCACAGTTCTTTCAATCAGGCCAGTACCAGGAAACACTGAAGGGATTAGCCAAGCAATCTACCAGGGATTACATCGGCATCTTGGCACAGCGAAAAGTCCACATTGCTTTCCCCAAGCGAACCGAGGAACAAAAGGAAATTGACAGGATTCTTTCAGCACAAGACAAACGGCGAGACGCACTACGAGTAAACTTGGAAAAACTTCGTTCCCTCAAAACCGCCCTGATGCAAGACCTACTCACCGGCAAGGTTCGGGTCACGCCGTTACTGGAAAAGATGGAGGCCGGTTCATGAGCATAAAGAAGACCCCGAATCACATCAAACTCGATGAACGGAACCATGTCGAAAAGCCGCTGCTTGATCAGCTTCAGAGCCTGGGTTGGGACATCATCGACTTGACCGACGAGAAGCAGACACCGGCCCACACCTTCCGCGAAAATTTCACCGAAGTCGTCATGCTGCCGGTGTTGCGTGAGCAGGTCAAGGTGATCAATCCCTGGCTTGAGGATGGCCAGATTGAGGAGGTCGCCAAGCAGTTGACCGCCAGCTTTCCCGGCACGGGGTTGATCGAGAACAACCAGTACGCCCTGCACCTGCTGCTGGAGAACACCAGCGTCAGCGTTAACCGGCAGACTGGCGAGCAAAGCCCGACAGTACGGTTTATCGATTTTGCGAACCGGGACAACAACCGTTTTATCGCGGTTTGTCAGTTCAAGGTGCGCATCCTCGGCACCGAGCATCACATCATCCCGGACATCGTGCTCTTCGTGAACGGTTTGCCTGTGGTGCTGATCGAGTGCAAATCGCCCAAGGTCAAAGACACCATCCCCGAAGCCATCGACCAAATGCTGCGCTACAGCGAACAGCGTGGAACCAAGGGCGAAGGCAGCGCGCCTCTCTTTTATTTCAACCAGTTTGTCATCGCTACCTGCCGCCAGGAGGCCAAGTTCGGGACCATCACCACCCACAGCGAAAAGCATTTCTATCGCTGGTCTGACCCCTATCCACGTACACTTGACGACCTCGATCACGGATCGGGCAGCCCCAACGACCAGCAGCGTCTGGTGGCGGGCATGATGGATAAAGACAATCTGCTCGACCTGATCCGCACCTTTACCCTGTTTTCGACCAACGACAAAGGCCAGACCATCAAGATCATGGGTCGTTATCAGCAGTTCCGGGCGGTTAAGCTCACCGTCAAGCGCTTGCTGGAAGGTAAAAGTCCACGCGAGCGCAGCGGCATCATCTGGCATACCCAGGGTTCGGGCAAGTCGCTGACCATGATGTTTATGGTGCGAGAGATGTACCGGCATGCAGAGTTGGCCCATTGGAAAGTCGTTTTCGTGACCGACCGAACCCAACTGGAAGGCCAGCTTAACGAAACCAGCCGTAGTATCGGTTTTACGGTCAAGGTTGCAAACAGCATCCGGAAAATGAAAGAGTTGCTTCGTGCGGACACATCAGACCTGGTAATGGCCATGATCCACAAATTCCGCGAGGTGGACCTGACCGAGACCTTCCCGCAGCTCAATGCCGGGTACAACATTCTGGTCATGACCGACGAGGCTCACCGAGGGCAATATAAGCTACTTAGAGCGAATCTTGACAAAGGCATCCCCAACGCGGCACATATCGGTTATACCGGCACCCCGATTGATAAGACCGAACGCGTTTTTGGCGACTACATCGACAGATACAGCATGCGCCAAGCCATTGCCGACGGGGTGACGCTGGAGATCGTTTACGAAGGTCGCACCCACAATGCCGAAGTGACGGATCAGAAAGGTATGGACCAGGCTTTTGCGGACATGTTCAGTGATTACAATCTCCAACAACGTCTGGAAATCCTCGGCTATGGGTCGCGAGGTGCCTATCTCGAAGCGAAACCGACCATCGAAGCCAAGGCGAAGGATATGGTGGAACACTACCTGACCCATGTGTTTCCCAACGGCTATAAGGCGCAGATCGTGGCTACATCGCGTGAGGCAGCCGTCCTCTACAAGAAATATATTGACGCAGCTTTGGCGGCGACGAGTGCCGAATTGGCAAAGTCCAACCCCAATGGACTTGACCTTGAGTGCCTGAAAAAGCTGCAAACGGATGTGGTGATTTCCGGCGGTCATAACGATCTGCCTCATCTGAAAGAGTATTCGGATAAGTCGCGGCACGAGCGCAGCATCAAGAGTTTCAAAATGGGCTTTGGTGGCGAAGACGAAGGGGTCACGGGTGACATGGGCGTCCTTATTGTTAACAACATGCTCATCACCGGGTTTGATGCGCCCGTGGAGCAGGTCATGTACCTGGATAAGGTCACTACCGATCACAACCTGTTGCAGGCCATTGCCCGCGTGAACCGCGTCGGCGGTGATACCAAGGATAAGGGTTTTGTAGTCGATTATGTCGGCGTGGGCCATCATCTGAAAAAAGCCATTGATGCCTATGACGAGCGAGAGCAAAAGGAGATTATCGACACCCTGAGCTTCCCGGAAGAGGAGCTTCGCAACCTCAAGGACAGTCATGCCGCAATCATGGCGCTCTTGAAGCAACATGGCTTGACGGATCTGACCGATCACGATGCATTTTTCGATGTTTTCTACGACGAGGACCTGCGCTTCGACTACATGCAGGCATTTAAAAAGTTCACCAAGTGCATGAACCTGGTTTTCCCCGCCAGGCAGGCGCTGGATTTCATGGGCGAATACAACGCGCTTGCGGAAATCAACGTCCTGGCAGGCAAGCATTTCCGCGACGAACGCTTGAGCATGAAGGGGATCCCACCCAAGTTGCGTGCTATTACCGACCAGTATCTGGAGTCGAGGAGTATCGATCAGAAGGTCGAACCCATTTCGATACTTGACGAAGATTTCGAGAAGAATGTCGGCAAGTGCAAGCGCACCAAGACAAAAGCGGCTGAAGTGGAGCACGCCATCCGGCATCACCTGGATGTTGAGCTGGATGACGATCCGGACCTGCAAGCCTCTTTTGCGGAGGCGCTGGCGCTAATATTCCAGGAATTTCGCAACAACTGGAAAAAAATATACGAAGAACTGGAAAAGTTGCGTGAGCGCATTATCAACGCCAGCAAGGAGCCGACTTACGGTCTCCACCGCAAGAAGCAGATGCCTTTCTTTCGGAGCTTTAAGCGGGAAATTTACGGCGAAAAGGCTTTGGACGAGGATGAAATTTCCGTTCTCGTCGATCTCACTCAGCAGGTTTTCCTGGTTGTAGATCGCGAATTGAAACTGACGGGGTTTTGGGAAAGCATTCCCGCTCGCAATAAGCTAAAGGCCGATATTCAGACAACGCTTATACAGCCTGCCTACACGAAGTTGCCAAGTCTGTTGCAGAAGCGTGCCCAGATCATCAGTCGGGTCATGGAGATTGCGGAAAAGAATAACGATGTAATTCTGTACGCGGAGTAACCATGGGACTGGTCTACACAATTAAGCGCTCCTCTAGACGCAGGAAGCTGACGATTACCGTCGAGCGGGATCGCAGCGTGGTCGTCCACGCCCCCGAGTCCACATCCAAGGAAAAGATTCGAGAGGTTGTCGAATCGAAACGGCAGTGGCTTTATGAAAAGACCAAGCACGCCCAGAAATACAGCGAATTATCGCACCCGCCCGGCAAGGAGCTGGTGAACGGTGAATCCGCTCTCTACCTGGGGCGCCAATATCAAATCGAAATCACCCCAAACAATTCGACGGAAATACGCTTTGAGCAACGCTTCCTGATACCGGTTTCTTTTTCTGGCGAGCGAAAGAAGGTCCTGCGTAATTGGTACATCGACAGGGCGAAGGAGAAAATCCCTCCAAGGGTTAAAAAATTCGCCATTGATCTTGGAGTGGAATTCGCTAACGCCAAAATTGTTGATAATCGCTATCGCTGGGGTTCCTGCACGATCAAGGACAATGTCAATTTCAATTGGCGGCTCATCAAATCCCCCATGTACGTCGTGGATTATGTCATTGTCCACGAACTAGCGCACCTGTTGGAAGCCAATCACACTCCTCGGTTCTGGAATATAGTCCGAGCGCAGTCACCCAAAATGGAGAAAGCAAAGCAGTGGCTCCTTGAACATGGCCAGATTCTTGAGGAGGAGATATAGAGTGATAGGAGGACTGGAATTTAGTCCCGGCTGCGAACATCTGCTCCTCGGTTGCCTCGCGTAGTGACCCCCAAAAAACCTTCTCAACCGCGCCGCCACGAACAAAGTTTGTGCTCCATCGCTTGCCATCCAAGGCTTTCCAGCCTCTGAACCTCCTTTCTCAGGTGGTCAAACGTCTTCTGGTGCATGCCCTTGGGCTTGAACAGGATGGGTGCCTCGCAGCTTTCCTCAACCCCAAGTCTTCTCCGTATCCGGCGGGCTTTTCTGAACATCCGGTCGATAGCGTTCTCGTTCTGGCTGCCATAGGCCAAATTCGAGCAATGGCGGCATCGGGCTCGCGTTCCCATGTAGAGGGTAGCCACTCTTCGCTCGCAGGCAGGACAGAGCAGCCAGGGGCGCTCTCCGCCGAAATTGCAGGCTGTGCGGGTGAGGGGGATGGTTTGTCTCACGTCCTCCCATTCCTCTGCGCCCCATTCCCTGATCCGATATGTCAGGACGATGGTGGTCTCCTGGGTAATGCCGCTTATGTTGCCCGAAGGCTCACCGTTGCAAGACCAGTAGAGAGACCAGCTTCTCCCGGCCTGCAAATAGCCTTGCTGGGCCAAGTAACGCACATCGATCTTTCTCGCTGCTCCGGTGGTGTCCTTGGTAAAGCATCTGAACCAACTTCCCGATCCTACGCCGCCCATGTTGTTTTCCTTTTTGCCGAAATCATTAGGTAAAATGAACCTCTTCTTGAATCGCCCAGAGGGACCCACGCATCGCTCCGGAAAACTTCCTGACGGCTTCGGCCTTTTGTGACAGGGGGAAAACATAGCCTTCAACGTTGATCGTCCTCCTTGTTGCAATCTTGCTGTAACCTTGCGGTAATCTTGCGGTAATCTTGCGGTAATCTTGCGGTGCTATGCGGCCATAACGATGAGACCTTGCCGTAACCTTGCCGTGGATTGCCCCCCCTTTTTATAGACTCGCAAAACTCTACCGCACCGCCTTTTTAGGGACTGACAAAACCACCAGGTCGTCGAATCAATTTTCATCCATTTCTAAATTGCCCCGGTAATTTTCATCAGTTTCTAAATTGCCTCCTTTTTTTCATTTTGGGGAAACGTAAAAAGTACTACCTCCCGGTCTAAGGTTTTATCAGGTAGCAAAGATCTTCCGCCCCCCCTCTATGCCCTGTTCGTTCCCCGCATCAGCTCTGCGAGAACAACCACCCTCAACAGCCGGGTTTTGCCGGTTTGGTTTTGGCTTTTGGCCAGCACCGTCTCGGCCCATTGCTGCCAGGTGGTTCCGGCATCGGTAGCGGCATCGTTTAATAGCCTTCCAGAAGATCGCTTCGAGGGCAATGGTGGTTCGTTGGCCGTGGTGGGTGTAGTGCCGTGGAATGGGGGTGGTGTTGTCGGTTTTGCGGGATTTTCCATCGCATCGCCCATCACACTGTCTTACTGCTTTTAAAAGATTGATTCATATTGAAGCGTATTGAGGTAAATTGAAGAGTAATTAAAGTATATTGATGCCAAGAAATGGTTGCAACATATTGATTTAAAATGGCAAATAGTCTGCATTGACTTCATTTTCAGACTGGTGCAAGCCATTCTGTAGTGGTGGCGATGGCTCCTCACTGCCAGGTGTCGGCGGTTGCTCGGCCATCCCCAGGCTCCGCTCGAGGTGGTCGATAAACTCCAGCGTCTCCTGCTGGTCTTGGGCGATTCGCGTCCATGCTTCCTTGACGGTGTGGTTCTTTGGGTTGCTGATCCGAAACCTCAGACGGAAGATCCCGACGACATGGGGAATGATGCCGCCTCGGGAGAGGGCATAGAAATCATCACGGAACCGGCCCTGGCTATCCGCCGTTGACCCCAAATCGAAACCCTTTACCGCCAACTGGTCAATTCTCTTTGCCAGCCCTTCCTCGCCTCGCGCCGGTCCCCCGCTGTGCATGGCCTTGGAGTGCAGCTCGTACATCGGGCGAGAGTCCTCCTTGTCTGGAGCTCCGTCCATGACCGTCACCATCTGGTAGATGAACCCATTATGCTCCAAGGCTTTACGGGCTTCCCAGAAAAGTTTGATCTGTTTATCCTTTTCTGTTTCATTATTTGAATACCTCGGCAAACACAGGGCCGGGAGAGAAATTTTGTCAAAAACAAACGAGTCCTTTTTCTCTGCCCACCAGCAGGTGGCGTTGTGGGAACTCTTGACATGCGTCACCTGATAATTCACATAGGTGTTGAGATAGGGCGGCACGCCGCCGAATTCCTCGGGGTTGTTGAATTTGTACAGCAACAGTAAAAGCCGAGCCGCCACCACCCCGCACTGCTTAAGGCGGCGCAGCGGTTGGCGAAACTTGCCGATCCCGTCCACCAAGGTATTGGGGAGCCAGACCCATTCCTCGCCGCCATAGTCATTAAGAAACCACCGCACCGGATACTTTGGTGTCGTCTTGGGGACATCCAGACCGGTCCTTTGCAGGTACTCTTCGGATGTGTAGAGCATTCCATCGAGCCCCTCTGGTGTGACCTTTTTGCGGGGGCTCTTTGTCTCTCCCCACCTGGCATACTCAAGCAAGCTGTTCACAGCCTGTCGCCCTGGCCCCGGTTTCTTTTCTGTTCCGGGAGTGATCCGCATAGACTTTTGAATGGACTGAAAACCGGCCGTCGAAAACCTGCCGCTCTCGTCGGTATATCTGGCAAGAGTGAGGTAGGCCCCAATAACCCAAGGAGAGGGGTTGTTGCCCAACAATACCGACATGGCCTTTGCCGAAACCCGAAAACACCCTGGCTTTTTCTTGGTCTGTTTGTCGCTCATCCTTTTGGCTCTCCTGGCCTTTTGGGGTGCGTTGTTACTTACCTACGAAGCCGCCGGCTGATAGACCCGTTCCACGTTGCTGAACACCTGTCCCTGCCGCCCCGTTGTCTGGAGCACCAGGACCGCGCAATCGGCACCGATCAATCGCTCCAGGTCCATGCCCCGGCTAAACTCATCCCGAGTCAGTTCCCGGCCCAACACCCCCCGGGCCATATCGGCCAACTTGCTCTTGGGGGATAGGTTCGGAGAAGAGGATTTTGTAACCGTCGCCCCCTCGACGTTGGGACCGCGCAGGGTAAACTCGAAACCGATCCGCTCCCCATAGGTATTTTCAAAGGTGAATACCCGCGACAGCGTAGCCTGATAGGTGCCGTCCGGTACGATCTCCGCGCTTTTGGGTTTGGGCCTTGCGATTAATGCCATATCACTCCCTCTTGTCATGCGATGTCTCAGCTACGCTGTTTTCTGTTTATTAACCGTCTCCGGTCGCTTGCCGTGGCGGTAGGGCCATAAAGCGCAGTCTGTGCAGGGGCAATTTCTGATTTCCGTGGTGGAGCCACAAGAGCATTCACGGCACTTGGCTCGGATGGATGCCATCGGGGTTAATCGGTTTGCCATTAATGGTCCTCCTTGCGGAAAACTACCGCCCTAGCTGCCGCTTTTTTGATAAACAGCGGTGCGGTCATGTCTTGCCTCTTCTTGGGTCTAGTTCGCCTTCATATCGCCTGAGCTGTGCTTTGTACCCGCCCTTCCATCAGCCATGCATCAAGGTCTTCCCGGTAATAGAAAATTCTTCCCCGTTTGACGAATTTAGGACCCTTCCCGTTGCAGCGCATCATGGCCAAGGTCTTCGCCGACAGGCCGGTGTAGGCGGCAGTGTTTTTTGTGTCCAAACGCCCATCGGGGTACATCACCACTTCCTTGACCAATACTCGATCCACCATTCACAACCTCCGCTTATGTGTTGAAAGACAGCACGAGAATATCACGGAATAAAATGTATTGCAAGAGAACACGTGTGTTGGTATGGTGTAGTGGAAGTTTCAAGAACTTTTGACAAGGAGGACAGGTCGTGACGAAACAGGCAAAGCGAAAAGGAGGTGGGAGCAAGCTCTCCCGTTCGATGACGGTAACGGTGCGCCTCGACCCGAGGCTGCGCTATCTGGCCGAGTTGGCCGCACGGAAGCACCGGAGAACCCTGTCCAGCTTTATCGAGTGGGCTCTTGAGGACGCTTTAGGCCGCGTGATGCTGGAGGATAATAAATCAATAGCCGATGCAGCAAACCGTTTGTGGGATGTCGATGAGGCGGATCGCTTTGCAATGCTTGCCTTCAACTATCCTGACTTGCTCACTCATGATGAGCAGGTGTTGTGGAAGCTTATTGTTGAAAATGGTTGGCTATGGCGCGGTCAATATAATGATTCAAGTTGCCGATGGGAATGGGCTACCCCCCCTTCATCCCTTATATATGAGAGGTTGAGGGAGCACTGGGAATTGTTTAAAGCTGTCGCATGCGGTGACAAAGACAAAGAAGAACTGCCGAGTTGGGACAAAGTAGACCCGGATCCGATCCCCTTTTAAGGAGAATCGAAATGGCAAAGGCTTTCGCGAAATTGACTCGCCCGGCCATGCGCAAGCTCAAGGCTGGAGGAATAATCAACGAACACGGTATTGCTTTCGAGCGTCTTAGCAGTGGCGATGGAGTTTTTGTAGTTAACATAATGGTTGATGGCCAACGGATTCATCGGGTCATCGGTCGGGAGTCTGACGGCACGACCCGAACGCAGGCTGAGGAGTTCATCGAAAAAATACGCCGCGACGCCCGCGAGGATCGTCTCGCGCTGCCCAAGGGCCGCAAAATCGCCCTGAGCTTTCGCGAGGCAGGAGAAAAGTATCTTGTAAGGTTGGAGGAGGAGGGCGGTAGAGACATCAAGGCCAAGCGCCGACGCCTTCATCAGCACCTGATTCCATTTTTTGGCGATATGCCCTTGTCCAAAATAAGCAGTTTCAACGTGGAGCGTTATAAAAAGGAGCGGTCTCAGGCGAAAGCAATTCCGGGCGGAGAAAAACGGAGGCCAAAGGACGCATCCAAGCTCAAGTTAACCAGTAAGGGGACAATAAACCGGGAACTGGCAGTGCTCTCGCATCTCTTTAGCAAGGCCGAAGAATGGGGCTGGATTGCATCCCGGCCAGCAAAAATAAAAAGATTCCCCGAACCTCAAGGACGGGTCACTTATCTTACAACCGAGCAAATCAAGGTGCTCATTGATTGCGCCAAGCAGGACCAGAGTCCACAGATTTATCCCTTTATCGTCATCGGCCTTGAAACCTCCATGCGCAAGATGGAAATCCTCAGTATTAAGCGTGAGCATGTTGATCTTCAGCGCCTGGCAATTTTTGTCCCGCAGGCTAAGGCTGGTGCGAGAGAACAGCCCATCACCAAACACCTTGCTGAGTTTCTGGGGGGGCATATGGCAGCATTGCCCATAGGGACCCCGTGGCTGTTCCCCTCTATAGCGTCCAAGAGTGGGCACACCATTGACGTTCGAAAGGCATTCCGGCGTGTAGTGTCGGCTGCGGGATTAGATCCCGACCAGGTCGTGCGGCACACCTTGCGTCATACGGCGATTACCCATCTCATTCAAGCCGGTGTTGATTTGCCCACGGTGAAGCGAATTTCGGGGCACAAGACTTTGATCATGGTTGAACGGTATGCCCATCAGAACGGAGCGCATATTCAGGCGGCAATGGATAAACTGGAGAGCAGGCTGCAGATTGCGGAGTGAATAGACGGGAATTTCGACTTGATTACACAGGAATTACACAAAGCAAAGAAAAAGGGGTTAGCGATATTTCGCTAACCCCTTGATTTCTATGGTGCCCAGGGACAGAATCG
>LGOV01029406.1_pt1 | contig 14164 bp, 11 predicted proteins | sample 469881 | NCBI WGS metagenome assembly LGOV01 (sample SAMN03857199, study PRJNA290197) | marine sediment metagenome | biome: marine cold seep biome; feature: cold seep; material: marine sediment; isolation source: sample #5579, elevator 3A push core 41 containing 12 cm of sediment... ...
GTTGTCTGTTGTAAATAATTAAAGTAGTCGTTGTCAGTCGATAAAATAAGGCGACTGTTTTGACCAATTGTTTTTTGATATGATTCAAGAGTCCGTAAAAAACGGTAGAAATCAGGCTCTTGGTTATAGGCTGCGGCATAAATTGCGGTTGCTTTAGCATCAGCATCACCGCGGACCTCTTCAGCTAAACGATACGATTCAGAACTGATTTTTTTCAATTCCTTCTGCATCTGACCGAGGATATCCGCTTTTTCCCCTTCACCTTCGGAGCGATATTGCGCAGCAACTTTGTTCCGCTCGGAGATCATCCGCTCATAGACACGCTTTCGAACCTGTTCAACATAGTTGATCCGTTTGATTTGTACATCAATGAGCTCTATCCCGTACTCGGGTGTACTTAATTGTGCTTGCGCTAACAGGTTATCTAACACCTGGTCGCGGCCAACCAGTTCACGGTCTAAATTTGCTGCAGCATCATCAGCGGCAGTATCTTGTTGATCTTTTGGTGCTTCATAATCATCGCCACGAACGAGTTCGGTCAGCAGGTGTCCTGAAACCGCATCTCGAACAACTGAATCAATAATATCATCTAACCGGCTTTGTGCACCACGTTCGGTGGCTACGGTTGTGAAAAATAGCAGTGGATCGACAATCCGCCAGCGTGCTGTGGTATCAACCCAAATATATTTTTTATCACTCGTCGGAATTTGATTCGGATCCGCGTCCCAATTCAAAATTTGCTTGGAGAAGCGGTTCACATCTTGAATCACTGGAATTTTAAAGTGAATGCCTGCAGTGTAAATTTTGCCAACAGGTTTACCGAACTCTGTAACAAGAGCTTGTTCCGCTTCGTTAACGACAAAAAAAGCACTTTGTCCGATTAAAATTATTAGGACAATGATTGGTAGAATCAATCGTTTCATCGTGCACCTCCAGTCGCAATATCTTTACGCAGTGGCAAGAGGGGTAATACTCCCGCGTTTTTAGTATCTATGACATAGAGCTCTTCAATCTGAGGGAGAACTTTATCCATGGTTTCTAAAAATAATCTTTGTCGTGTTACTTCAGGTGATTTTTTGTATTCGGTTACCATGGCATTAAAGCGTTCGGCTTCACCGCGGGCACGGTTTACCCGTTGTAATGCATAACCTTCCGCTTCAAGGATGCGACTGCTGGCAACGCCTCGAGCTTTAGGTACTTCGCGATTGTATTGTTCGCGTGCTTGAAAAATAAGACTCTCTTTTTGCTGTTCCGCTTCGTTAACCTCGTTGAACGCAGCCTTAACTTGTTCGGGTGGGTTAACATCCTGAAACTTGACGGTTACAATTCGAATGCCGATATCATAACTGTTAAGAATGCTTTGTAAGCCATCCTCAACTTTTAGTGCCAGATCAGCACGCTCTGTAGTCAAAACTTGAGCAACATTTGAGTTGCCAACGACGCGACGAACCACGGCCTCAGAGAGATCCCGAATGGTTGCTCTCGGGTCGGCAATGTTAAAGAGAAACTTTTCAGGGTCAATGATTTGATACTGAACAATCCACTCAACATCACTGACATTCAAATCGCCGGTAAGGGTCAACGATTCTTCACTGAACTTTTGATTGCTATAGGTGGTACGTACTCCTGCATTTTCTGTGCGGAAACCGAACTCCTCCTTAAGGACACGGCCTGTTTTAACGAGGTAAACTTGGTCAATGCCAAAAGGGAGTTTCATATGTAGCCCAGGTGCTGCTGTACCAATTGATTTACCAAGACGGAGTAAGACGCCTGTCTCTTCGGTATCAACCTCATAAAAAGCACTTTTACCGCCAATGAGTAACAATACAGCGACAACAATTAGCATGATCAATTTTTTTGGCGGACCACCGTTGCTTTTTATTTTTTTTGCCGCCAAGCGAAATGCTTGTTCGAGGGGATCCTGTCGTGGTTCCCATGGACTTTGTGACATAAAGAGTACTCCTTGTTATTTGAATGAATTTACGTTCTGTTTTAACCGACCTCATTATAAATACGTTGTCTAAATTCAACTCCGAGCTCATTAGCAATCTGCTCACAGGCTTCAATGTCAATACCAGGCACTGTAACAGCAGAAGCAATGACCGACGGGATGTAGCGTGGCGCTAAGCGGATAAACTCTTTAACCGCTGCATAACTGTCAAGGCCATAACTAGATTGGCAAATTTGTTGGTAGTGTTGAGCATCTGGAGCATTGAGTGATATTGAAACTTCATCAATCAAACCCTGCAGTTCAGGCAAAATATTACGTTGATGGACGAGGTTCGCTTGACCATCGGTATTGATGCGCACAATGGTGTTTTGTTTTTTTAGCCAAGCTGATAGTTGCTTAATAAGGTCTAAACGTAGTAGCGGCTCACCGTAACCACAAAAGACAACTTCTTCGTAGAGAGTTGGGTCGCCTATTGCTGCAATAACCTCATCAAAACCTGGTTCATGATCAAGTTTTAGTTGATGGCCTTTGACGTTAAAATCACGAAATTTGGCACAAAATGTACAACTGTTGGTGCAACGGTTGGTGATATTCAAATACAGAGAATTGCGAATTCGGTACGCAATTTTGCTCGCTTGGTCAACCTGGCCAACGCCGAATAGTTTATGAGCATTTAAACTTGTTATTCGCGCAATATCGGTTAGCGTTAAACCTTTGATCTCAGCAATTTTTTCTGCTGTTTTAACGACATGGGCAGGCTCATTTCGCTTGCCACGCCAGTTTTGTGGGGCAAGGTAAGGGCAGTCTGTTTCAACGAGAATATGTTCGGTAGGGATTTGACGAATGATCTCCCTAATCTCGTCGTTTTTAGGGTAGGTGATTGTTCCCGTGAACGACAGATAAAACCCCATATCAATACAGTGCTTGGCCATCGCGAGGTCCCCACTAAAGCAATGGAGTACGCCACCTGTTTTTTGTCCATTCTCTTCTTCTAAAATTCGCATGACATCGTCATGTGCTTCACGGTCATGAACTACGATAGGTAAATTATGCTGGTGTGATAGTTGTATCTGTTGGCGAAATGCACGTTGTTGTTGGTCATGAGGGCAACGGTTACGATAGTAATCAAGGCCGATCTCACCAATTGCGACCACTTTTTTTTCTTGAGCCAGATGGCTGAGCTTATTGAGTGTTTCTGTTGTCAACTGTGCTGCGTCATGAGGGTGAACTCCCACAGTTGCATAGATGTTAGCGTAGCTGCGACTCAAGTCAACGCTGGCTTGTGAACTTTCAAGATCACAACCGACAGTTATGATGGTTTCAACACCATGATCTTTGGCATTTTTGATAACGGTATCGAGGTCATCTTTGAATCGTTCACCATCGAGGTGTGCGTGAGTATCTATGAGGGTTGGGGGCATGCTGTACTCCTGAAAACAATAAGGACGCCATCGCGTCCTTATTGTTTTCTATGGTGTTTTTTAAACCATTTTCAAGATTCGACTGTTAACGAACTATTCTTCAATGCGTGGGAACATTGGTGTGGCTTTCTCGATCGTAACACCAGCTTTTAATCCGCCCCATTGGTCTTGATCGTTTAATGACAGATTTTGACCATCTTCACCAAGAATATTTAGGATTTGTGTTGCGGTGTCAGGCATAAATGGACCGACGAGTAGGCCAACAAGGCGAATCGCTTCGAGTAGATTGTACATGACTCCACCAAGTTGTTCCTTTTTGTCAGTATCTTTGGCAAGGGCCCATGGTGCCGTATCATCAATATATTTGTTGGCACTGCGAATAAGTTCCCAAATACTTACTAATGATTTGTTGAAGGCTAAATCATTCATCTGTTTATCAATAATCTCCATTTTTTCAGGAAATTGATTGATGAACTTCTGGTCAAATTCGGTCGCATCACAGGGTTCAGGTAATACACCGTCGAAGTATTTGCTGAGCATCGCTGTGGTTCGGCTGACTAGGTTGCCGAGGTCATTGGCTAAGTCAGAATTGATGCGATGAACCAATGATGACTGTGAGAAGTCACCATCGAGGCCAAAAGGAACTTCACGCAGCAAAAAATAGCGGATGGGGTCAACACCGTATTTATCAACTAACATATTGGGTTCGACGACATTCTGCATACTTTTACTCATCTTTTTGCCTTCAACTGTCCACCAGCCGTGAGCAAAAACTTTTTCAGGCAACGGTAATCCAGCTGCCATGAGGAAGGTTGGCCAATATACGGTATGGAAACGTAAAATATCCTTACCGATAACATGAACACTTGCTGGCCAAAATTCAGCAAATTTCCCCTCTTTATCATCAGGGTAGCCTAAGGCGGTAATGTAATTATTGAGTGCATCAAACCATACGTACACCACATGCTTATCGTTGTTAGGTACTGGAATGCCCCAAGAGAAACTTGTCCGTGAAATGGAGAGGTCACGGAGTCCTTCACGGATAAAGCTCAATACTTCATTACGCCGCGAACGGGGTTGTATAAATTCTGGGTTGTTTTCGATATGGTCAAGTAATTGTTGTTGATACTTACTCATGCGGAAGAAATAAGATTCCTCCTTTAGTTTATCTGTAGGGCGACCACAATCGGGACAGCAGCCGTCAATCAGATTTGTTTCAGTCCAAAATGTTTCGCATGGTGTGCAGTACCAGTCCTCATAGGAGCCGAGGTAGATATCGCCAGTCGCTTCAATTTTAGAGAATATTTTTTGAACACCTTCTTTATGGCGCTGCTGGGTGGTGCGAATAAAGTCAGTATTGTTGATGTTGAGTTTTTCCCATAGGGCAGCAAAGCGCTGCATGACGCGGTCAGCAAGTTCTATAGGAGTTTCGCTGTTTGCTAATGCTGCTTTTTCAACTTTTTGTCCGTGTTCATCTGTACCCGTTAGGAAAAAGACATCGTATCCACGAGCTTTTTTATAGCGTGCCAAAACGTCACAAGCGAGAGTTGTATAAGCGTGACCAATATGTGGAACATCATTGACATAATAAATAGGGGTAGTGATGTAAAATTTCTTGTTCATGGATGCTCCTGCTATGGTTTACGTGGTGGCCGACGACGGTTGCGGCTACGACGTTTAATTGATTTTGTTTCTCCATTTTCATCGAGTGCTGGTTGAGCACCTTCTTGATTAAGCTGTGTTGAACCTGCTTTCTCTTGTCCTTGGTCGCGGTTTTGATTTCTCTCTGTTGGTGACTGAGGCTTTTTGTTTGTCCGTTGTCTTTGCGGGCGCTGAGGTCGTTGTGGCCGTGCTGTTTGCCCCTCTTGCTTTTGTTGCCCCTCTTTTTGCGGCCGCGAAGGACGTTGGTCAGCGTTAGCTTTGTTTGCAGCTGCATCTTTGGCTGGACGAGCATTTTGGGGTTTATTGCGGTTAGGCCGCTGTTGACGAGGTTCATTCGTTTTACCCGTCGCATTTTCCTCGCGAGACTTTGACCCTTTTTGAGCACGATTAGGTCGGTTGTCGCCCCTGTTTTGGCCTTTAGGGTTATTTCTTGATGGTTTTTGATTTTCTGAAGAGTGCTTGTCATCACTTTTCGTCGTATTTGACTCTGTTTGGTTAGCTTTTGCTTGAGGGCATTTACAGCTGGATAATTTGCTCATTGGGATGTTCGTAACCACTTTCCCCTCAGAACGTACCGTAACTGTTTGTGCTAGTGTTTGAGCTGAAAGAACTTCAGCGTCCTTACCGTTAACAGAAACTTTTGTTCCCTGTTTGGGCAAGTTTTTAGCCATCGTGCAGTAGGTATCATATTCATAGCCTAGACAACACAAAAGGCGACCACATTGACCAGAAATCTTGGTTGGATTAAGTGCTAACCCTTGCTGCTTGGCCATTCGAACCGAGACAGGGTGAAAGTCTGTTAGAAATGTGCCACAGCAGAGTTCGCGGCCACAGATTCCAATGCCACCAATTAATTTCGCTTCATCACGTACACCAATTTGGCGCATCTCAATACGCGTGTGAAAATATTGGGCGAGATCTTTGACCAGTTCACGAAAATCAACACGACCCTCGGCCGTAAAATAAAAAATTATTTTAGAACCATCAAAGAGATATTCGGCTTTGACGAGTTTCATTGGCATTTTTCGCTGACGAATGCGGTCGAAGCAGTAATCAAGCGCTTCCTTCTCCTTCGATGCACTAATCCTAGCCATGTTGAGGTCGGCCTCAGTCGCGATGCGAAGTACTTTTTTTAAGTCTGAAGGTAGGTCTGGTTTTGAAACAATACGGTTCTCACGAACGATCGTACCCAGTGCTCTTCCACGTGTTGTTTCTACAACAACTTCATCGTTTAGGGACAATTCCAGAGCGTTGGTGTCGAAATCATATTGTTTTCCGGCAGAACGAAATTTTACGGTAACAAGGATTTTCCCCTCATCGTTCACTGGTGTTTCAGGCAATATAGTGTCTGTTGTCATAGCGTCTTAGTTCGCTTTGTATATGAATAGTGGTGTTTGTGTAAGAGGGTGCGTTTTATTGGCAACACACGCTGACAAATGTTCAGGTCATAATAGCTAATTGTTTAGACTAACGTATTCATTGCTTACAGGCAACGTCTTAGTGTCTGTCTATGGTTTTTCATCGTAATGGGTTGTTGCTTTTTACTGTATAGGCGACGTTAATTCGTTAACCGCATCAGGAGTACTTCGAGTGCTAGTTGACGGTTGACGTTGCGCAGGAAGTGTTGTCGACACTCGAGAATGGCCGTCAACTTTCGTTGGATAGAGAGGTGCGTTTCTTTCCCAGCTTGTTTGCGTAGGTGGTGTTCCATGTCTATGTTGGTCATAAGTGCTGGAGACGCTTGGTGGACAAGGAGAAATAGATCGCGGTAGCAACTCAACAGAATCCAAATTAAATCATCATGCTGTTCTTTGTTTGCCGCTAGTTTTTCAGCAAACTCAAGCATGGGAACAATGCTCGCTGAGGAGAGTGCGGTGATTGTTTTGAAAATTTCGATCCGTTGTTGAAGGTAGTACTCGCGGTCACTACCTAGAGCTTTTTTTAGACTTCCCTCAGAGAGAGCCGCAATGATCCGACTCTCACCTTCATTGATATTTTGATCCGTTAAAATGGTGCTGATGAGGGTTTGATCTAGTCGTGAAAATGGTAGTTTTTGACAGCGAGAACGAATTGTTTCCATCACCTTGTCGGGATAAGCACTGATGAGAATCAGCACTACATCTGCTCTTGGTTCCTCTAACGTTTTGAGTAGGGCGTTGCCCGCCGCAGGGTTAAGCTTCTCGGCTTCATCAATTAAACAGATACGACGAGGTGCTTCTAGGGGGGGATGGGACAGTTCTGTTTGCAGTTGGCGGATCTGTTCTATTTTTATTTGAGCTCCGTCTGGTTCAATAATGTGGAGGTCTGGATGGTTATTGTGAGCTAAGCGCTGGCACGCGGCACATGTGCCACATCCTGATTGTTGGTCGCAAAATATTAACCGTGCGAGTGCCGTTGCCATGAGTCGCTTACCAATTCCTTCAGCTCCGGTAAAAAGATACGCATGGGCAAGACGCTTCGATGTCCACGCTTGTGCCAACTGTTTTTTTTGACGATCATGGCCGAGTATATTGATAAAGGGCATGGTAGTTATTTATCGCTTAGGCGAGAGGTTAAGATGGGCAGCAGTGTTGTGGCAATACGGTGGTACACCTCGTCAAAATCTCCCGTCGCATCTATGACTTTAATTCGTTCGCATTGCTGTTGGCTGAACAATAGGTATGCCTCGCGAATACGTTGATGGAATTCAAGGGATTCTTGTTCAAAGCGGTCTTCGTCCAGTGTTTCGCTTTGGGCGTTGCGGCTGCGGGCACGTCCGAGTCCAACAGATACAGGTAAATCAAGCAGCAGTGTGACGTCGGGAGTGGTTCCTTGGCAGGCATAGTGGTTAAGTTGGTTGATGATTTCTAGGTCAAGATGTCGACCATGGCCCTGATAGGCTAACGTGGCATCGCAAAAACGATCACATAGGACAATTTTACCTTGATCAAGAGCAGGGCGAACCACTTGAGCGATGTGCTGAGCACGAGCTGCAGTGTAGAGGAGTAGCTCTGTTTCTGGCACCATTGAGTCGTGATTAGAGTCAAGAAGGATAGCGCGGATTTTATCTGAAATTTGGCACCCACCCGGTTCACGAGTGACGACAATGTCAAAGTTCTTTTGGCGCAGCGCTTCAGCTAGGCGAGCAATTTGAGTCGTTTTTCCGCAGCCTTCAATCCCCTCAAAGGTGACGAATAATCCGGTTTTTTCTTCCATGTTTACCTCTTGAATCATATTTTGATGGCCTGTTTTTATTGGGCCAAGGCATGGTGAGTTATGATGCAAGTGAAACTACTAAGTAGCATCTTTGAAAATTGTTCACCTATTATAGAGACGGAAACGTCTGACGCAAGGGAAAAGCAAGCACAGATTAAGTGTTGTCGTCATGTTAACATACATTGCGTTGCTGGTGAAAATCGCGTAGGATTAAATGTTTGGTGCCATTTTCGAAAGAGGTCACGGAGAATCTCGTGGATTATGAAAAAATATTGGATGCGTTACAGCAACGTATCGGTTATCAGTTTCAAGAAATTGAGCTATTAAATAATGCAGTGACACATAAATCATTTGCAAATGAGCAATTACGTGATCCTGCCGCGTGCAATGAACGCAAAGAGTTTCTCGGTGATGCCGTTCTAGATTTAGTTATGGCCGATGTGTTGTACCATAATTATCCTGAACTTCCTGAGGGGGAATTGTCTCGCATTCGATCTGAATTAGTCAGTGCTACGGCATTAGCGCGAGTTGCTCGTCATTTGAATTTGGGTAGCTGTTTGCGTTTAGGCCGAGGTGAATACAAAAGCGGTGGCCAAGATAAAGATAACTTACTTGCGGATGCACTGGAGGCTGTTTTTGGTGCGATATTCCTCGATTCAGGATGGGATTCAGCTCGAAGCGTCCTTGATGCACTGTTTCAGGGGGGGGTAGTCCAGGTCGCTGGGCGTAAATCGCAAGATTTTAAGACACGCTTTCAAGAGCTGGCACAAGCTCGTTATGCTCAAGCGCCCATTTATGATTTAGTTGAGGTCAAGGGACCAGATCATCAACGTGAATATACAGTTTCTGTCGTGTGTGATGGACAACTCCTTGGACAAGGTAACGGTAGTAGTAAAAAAGCTGCTCAGCAGCAAGCCGCACGTGTGGCACTTATGACGCTAGAGGTCGAAATGCCCTCAAACGAAATATTGTAAATATTAATAGATGAAGATCATCATGCATGGTCAACGGAGAACAGATAGCGTGGAAGTAACTAAAGAATTTAAATCAGGTTTTGTATCGATTATTGGTCGTCCTAATGTAGGTAAGTCGACGTTACTTAATCAGATTCTTGGACAAAAAATTGCCATAACAGCGAACAAACCACAGACAACGAGAAATCGTATTCTTGGTATCCATACCACCAAAGATGCCCAAGTGTTGTTCCTTGATACCCCTGGTATCCATAAAGCAACAGGCAAGCTTAATAAATATATGGTTGATCAGGCCCTTTCAGCATGTCGTGGGGTTGATGCAGTTCTTTTTTTAGTTGAGGCAACAGATCGAGTTGGCGGTGGTGATGACTACATTCTCGACCTACTTGCTCAGAGTGAATTGCCGATTTATTTGGTGATAAATAAGGTTGATTTGGTGGCAAAAGACAAATTGTTGCCATTAATTCAGGCGTACTCAGAGCGCTTTAAGTTTCAGGAGATCATCCCAGCAGCAGCAGCGACAGGAGAAGGGGTTGAGCGCATAACCTCATTGGTGACTCAATGTCTGCCCACTGGACCGATGTACTATCCGGAAGATATGGTTACTGATTTGCCCGAGCGCTTTATTGTCGCCGAGATGATACGAGAACAAATTCTACATCGGATTCACCAAGAGGTTCCCTACGGTGTTGCGGTGCAGGTCGAAACGTTCGAAGAGCGGCCAGGGAAAAATCTTATCGCTATTCAGGCTGTTATTTTTGTCGGTCGCGATGCGCACAAGCGTATTTTGGTTGGTAAGGGTGGCAGCATGATTCGAACCCTTGGCCAAGAATCGCGGCGCGAAATTGAAGCCTTTTTAGGCACACGTGTTTTTCTTGAACTCTTTATTAAAGTAAAGAAAAACTGGATGGATTCAGATCGGATGTTGAGCGAGTTTGGTTACGAGTAGGTCGATTGCACTCCAAAAAAATAAGGAAAATGGTGAAATAAATGTCCGTTGTTGCAATTGTTGGCCGGCCAAATGTCGGCAAATCGACCCTGTTTAATCGAATTATCGGTAAACGCAAAGCGATCGTAGAAGATGTCCCCGGTGTTACTCGTGACCGTAATTATGAAGAGGTAACGCGTTACCAAACACCTTTTACACTGATTGATACGGGTGGGTTTGAACCGATCAGTGAAGAGCGAATGTTGGTCCAAATGCGTGAACAGTCACAGTTAGCTATCGAAGAAGCTGATGTGATTTTATTTGTTCTGGATGCGCGTGAAGGGCTCACCCCTTCAGATCAAGAAGTTGCCGGAATGTTGCGCCGTATTAAGAAGCCAATCTTTTTTGTTGTTAACAAGGTTGATGGTGATCGTCAGGAAGAGGAGGCCACTGAGTTTTATGGCTTAGGGATCGAAGAATATTTTCCTGTTTCGGCTGAACATGGACGCGGTATTAGCGATCTGATGGATCAGGTTGTTGGTTTACTCCCGCCAGCCTTTGTTGATGATCCGGCAAGTGGGGAAGTTCGCTTAGCTGTTATTGGTCGTCCTAATGTGGGCAAATCGTCCATTGTTAATAAAATGCTCGGTTATGATCGTGTTGTTGCTAACCCGGTAGCAGGGACTACACGCGATAGCATTGATACCCCCTTTGTTTACAATTCAAAGCCTTATACCTTGATTGATACAGCTGGGATCCGACGCAAGGGACGCGTAAGTCAAAAATTAGAAAAATATTCGATCATTCAGGCATTAAAAGGGATGGATCGTGCTCATGTTGTGCTGCTTGTTATTGATGCAGAGGAGGGGATAACCGAGCAGGATTTGACCATTGCAGGATATGCGTTTGATCGGGGCCGTGCTATTATTCTGGTGGTCAATAAATGGGATACGGTGATTAAAGATAATCACACCTTGAAAAAATTTACCGAAGAAGTTCGGATGCAGTTTAAATTTCTCCCTTTTGCGCCGGTGATGTTTGTTTCGGCATTAACAGGACAACGCGTTGCTAAGATTATGGACACTGTTGAGGATGTTGCCGAGCACTTTAATCGTAAGGTGAGTACAGCGCAATTAAATCAGGTGATGAATGCAGCCGAACTGGGCCATCAACCTGCGCTTTACCACGGTAAACGGGTTAAGTTTTTCTATATTACCCAGACGGCGGTGAGACCACCGACGTTTACTATTTTTGTTAATAAAGAAAAAGGGGTTCACTTTTCTTATCGTCGTTATATGGCGAATAAGATTCGTGAGCCGTTTAAGTTTACCGGTTGTCCAATACGGATTAATTACCGCGATCGAGAAAGAAGATGATTTAGATTATAGCGTAGTCGTTTTGGGTTACTGCCATCGAATTAGCTAGGAGCTACTATCATGAGTAAAAAGATTCTGATTGTTGAGGACGAGGAAAGTTTGTTGAAGTTAGCGACGATTCTTATCACTTCACAGGGCCATGAAGTGATTGCGGTTTCTTCTGGAGTAAAAGCTCTTGATGCTCTAGCTAGGGAACATGTTGACCTTGTTTTGTTAGATGTCATGTTGCCAGAGCTTGATGGTTTTGAAGTGTGTCGGCGGATTAAGCAAGCACCCGAAACAAAATCAATACCTGTTGTTATGCTCACAGCGAAGAAAAATCAAGTAGACCTTGATCTCGGTGATGAAGTTGGTGCCGATTGGTATATTACAAAGCCTTTTAAGTCGGCAAATGTTATTGAAACGGTTGAGCGGTTTCTTAATGCCAACAATTAGTACTTCGCGTTGATAGCGTTGTGTTTCGTTGACAAAAGTTGTTGTTTGGTGGTATATCCATGCGACATTGAAGGTCACGTAACTTAATTTTTACCTTATTTATATTTACACTGGAGGTTCTTTTGTCCAAGGAAGAAGCAATTGAAGTTGAGGGTACTGTCATTGAGCCATTACCCAATGCCATGTTCCGCGTTAAACTAGACAATGATCATGTTGTTCTTGCCCATATCTCTGGGAAAATGCGCAAGTTTTACATTCGTATTTTACCAGGTGACCGAGTAACGGTTGAGTTGTCACCTTATGACTTAACACGTGGTCGCATCACCTACCGCGAAAAATAGAGTAATCGCTACCATTTAAACGTACAAAAGATATTCTCCTTGTCGAGCCAATCAATACTGATTGGCTCAGCACGTTGTGTATATAAAAAAGGCAAACCGGCTGTTGGCCGGTTTTTTCATTTTGAGTGACTGAAACTCACGATGATTTATACTGTATGGAGGCACCATGGAAGAACGTTATGACCCTATTGCCATTGAATTAGCGTGGCAAAAATCGTGGAATGATTCAAAGAAATTCTCTGTTTCTGAGCAGTCAGAAAAAGAGAAGTACTATCTCCTAGAAATGTTTCCATATCCCTCTGGGCGGATTCATATGGGGCATGTACGTAATTATTCCATTGGCGATGTGGTTGCCCGTTTTAAGCGTCTTCAAGGTTTTAACGTTCTACATCCAATGGGCTGGGATGCTTTTGGTATGCCCGCGGAAAATGCTGCGATTCAACACGGAATTCATCCCGCTAAATGGACTGTAGAAAATATTGCTAACATGCGTCTTCAGTTGAAGCGGATGGGTTTATCCTACGATTGGGATCGTGAATTTGCCACCTGCGATGTTGATTATTATAAATGGGAACAGCAGATCTTTTTAAAGATGTTTGAAAAAGGTTTGGCCTATAAAAAAAGCTCGACAGTTAACTGGTGCCCTGAGTGTCAAACTGTCTTAGCTAATGAGCAGGTTGAAGATGATGGATGCTGGCGTTGTAGCACTCCCGTTGTCGATAAGGAGTTAGATCAGTGGTTTTTCAAAATCACTGAATATGCCGAAGAACTTCTCGATTATACCGATAAGTTACCCGGTTGGCCTGAATCCGTGTTGACCATGCAACGTAATTGGATCGGCCGTAGTATTGGCTGTGAAATCGAGTTCCCGCTTGAAAACACCCTTGAGAAAATCAAGGTGTTTACCACCCGCCAAGATACTTTATATGGTGCGACCTTCATGAGTTTAGCTCCTGAGCACCCCAAGGCCCTTGAGTTAACAACCGATGATCGCCGGGCTGACGTTGAAGCATTTATTGCTAAGGTTCGTAGTCAGGACAAAAAGAAGCGTACTAGCGAAGATTATGAAAAAGAAGGTGTCTTTACCGGGGCGTATTGTATTAACCCTGTGACGCGCTGCAAGATGCCGATCTTCCTAGCAAACTTTGTTCTGATGGATTATGGAACTGGTGCTGTTATGGCGGTTCCAACACATGATCAACGTGATTTCGAATTTGCTAAGAAGTATGATCTTGATATGGTGGTCGTTATTCAACCCAAAGATCAGGTTCTCGATCCAGAATCCATGACAGAAGCATGGACAGGGTGCGGTTTAATGATTAATTCTGACCGATTTGATGGTCAGGAGAATGAAGCTGCTAAAGAGGGTATTGCTGATTATCTCGCTATTGAAGGTATTGGTGACAAAACCGTCAATTACCGTATCCGTGATTGGGGCGTTTCGCGCCAACGTTATTGGGGCAACCCGATCCCTGTCATGTACTGTGATCAATGTGGCGTGGTTCCTGTCCCTGAAAAAGATCTTCCAGTTGTTTTACCAACAGATGTCGTGTTTACCGGGGAGGGTGGTAGCCCCCTCGAGAAACATAAAGATTTTTATTCCGTAACGTGTCCTCAATGTGGTCAAGCTGCACGGCGTGAGACCGATACCTTTGATACGTTTGTCCAAAGTTCTTGGTATTTTGCCCGTTATGCTTGCCCTGATTTTGCCTCAGGACCTATTGACCGTGCTGCCGCTGAATATTGGCTGCCCGTCGATCAATATATCGGTGGCGTAGAACACGCTGTAATGCATCTTCTTTATGCTCGCTTCTTTACCAAAGTGATGCGTGATCTTGGTTATATGAATGTCGATGAGCCATTCACTAACTTGTTAACACA
>LGOV01008732.1_pt2 | contig 14162 bp, 13 predicted proteins | sample 469881 | NCBI WGS metagenome assembly LGOV01 (sample SAMN03857199, study PRJNA290197) | marine sediment metagenome | biome: marine cold seep biome; feature: cold seep; material: marine sediment; isolation source: sample #5579, elevator 3A push core 41 containing 12 cm of sediment... ...
ATAGCGATGTCCACAACACTTATTGGATATTATTGTTTGACAGATTTTATGAAGAAAAAGAGAACAAAAAACTTTTTATATAAATACTTATTCTTCTTTGGAATAGATATTTTATTATTAGTTCTGATATTATTACCATATAGAATGCTATAATATGATAAAATGATAGTAAATCAAAATAAGAGGTGATTATGCATGGGTTTGATTATCAATACTAATTTTATTTCGGAAAATAATCTATGGAAAGTTGATTTGATTGGCGACTTGGATATAAATTCTTCTATCATGTTGAAGGACAAGATAAATGAGATTTTAGATGAAAAAGAAGAAAGCGTTGAATTTGAAACATCTAAATTGAGTTATATCGATTCAACAGGTTTAGGAGTGATGATTGGTTTGCTTAAGCGGCTTAATAATTATGAAAATGTAATGTCAATTATAAATGTTCAAGATAATATTTTAAAAATTTTTAAAATTACAGGTCTTTTTAAGGTTATTAAAATTTATAAAGAGGGTGAACTAATTGAAGGATAATATTAGTATGTCTTTGCCTAATAAACCTGAATATGTGAGTGTAGCGAGACTTACTGCATCAGTTGTAGCAAATAACATGGGATTTGATATTGAAGATATAGAGGACATAAAAGTAGCAGTTGGAGAAGCGTGTAATAATTCGGTTATTCATGGTAATAAAAGTTCGATTATCAATTTGTCTTTTATTATTGATAATTCAAATTTTATTGTTGAAGTAACTGATGATGGTAAAGGTTTTGAATTTGGAGAGTATGAACAACCTGATTTAGATGATTATCAAGGAAAAGGTCTTGGTATTTTTATAATGGAATCTCTGATGGATACCGTTGAAATCGATACTACATTAGGAAATGGTACAAAAATAAGACTGAAAAAACAGCGGCTATAAGTATTGGGGGCTAAGCCATGTCTAATGTGAATAAATATAAAGAGATAGAATCAAAAGAATTGTTTAGAATGTATAAGATTAGTAAAGACCGTGCTATTAGAAATGAACTTTTTAGTAGATATCATTATATAGCTGAAATATTATCTAAAAAGTTTATTAATAAAGGTATTGATTATGAAGATATTTATCAGGTTGCATCACTTGGGTTGATTTTTGCTATTGAACGGTTTGATGTCGATAGAGGATTTGAGTTTTCAAGTTTTGCTACGCCGACAATTATTGGAGAAATTAAGAAGTACTTTAGAGATAAAGGATGGTCAGTGAGGGTTCCAAGGAGAATCCAAGAACTTTCCAAAAAAATTAATGTTGTAAAAAACAAATTACAACAAGATTTACAAAGGGTTCCGAAGATAAAGGATATTGCAGATTATTTATCTATTTCTCAAGAAGAAGTTATTGAGGCTATGGAAGCTTCACAAGTGTATACTCCTAAATCATTGGATGTTACTTATGATACAAATAGTGAAGATAAAGATATTCAATTAATNNATTGAACATTGTATGGAAAAATTAAGTTCAGTTGAGAAGAAAATCATCAAAGAACGTTTCTTTGAAAATAAAACACAAGTTAAAGTTGCAAATGAATTGGGTGTATCCCAAATGACTGTATCAAGAATGGAAAAAAAGATTATTTATAAATTTAAGAAGGAGTATAACCGCTTAATNNNGGAAAAAATTAAAGAAATTTAAAGTCCACATTATTGTGGACTTTTTACATTTTTAATAGTATTATTTAATATTTCAAATATTGAATTATGAGAGTCTTGAATTTCTGGATTTTTAATATATTTGTTTTTTAAGTCAAAACGGTATTTGTTAGATATAGAAATAAGTTCAAAATTACTTTCTTCAAAATTTATTCCAATATTATATTTAGAATCTCTTTCTGTAAATCGGGAGATTTTACCCTTAACTTCACCAATTGCATCAACATCTAACGAAATATCTTCTCCTATATTAAAGGGGAAATATGGATAAAATTCTTTTAAAGTAATTAACATTCCTTTTTCAGAAAAATCTTTAACATATCCAATGTGTTTATATTTTTTAAATTTTTGCGACGATGTAGATAAAATACTAAAAGCGAGATTAGTAGGTGTTCTTTCTGTCTTTCTGAAACGTCTTTTTTCTAGCGATAGAAATATGGCAATAAAAATTGCACTCATATTATAGATACACCAAATAATATTAATAACGATTCCAGTAAAATAAATACCAGAATTACCAAAAGATATTAATTTTATATTGATAATTAGTGCTATTACGCTAGCAATAAATAATAATATATGAATGAATGCTAATTTCAATTTAAATTCATTTTTATTTTTTGTAGTACCCTTTGGAGTTACATTAAATTTAATTTCTCTACTGAAAAAGAATTCAGTAATAAATGAAAAAGATAATCTAGGCGCCATGGCAGTGTCGTAAATATGACTCCAAATTGTGTTTCTTTCTTTACCAGAAATTGTTTTGAAGTAGAGAGAAGTACTAATAAAGTGGGGTAAAAATATTAATACCAAATCAAAGCCACTGGCAGTGAAAATGATTACCCTAAATAAAAGAAATAATAGTGGAGATAAAATATAAACCATTTTTTGAATGCCAAACATCCAGTAAAAAAAACCATCCAAGTAAATTAATTTTTGTGATATTGTTAGATTTTTCATTTTGATGGGATTGAATTTTTTTATTACTTGAGTATTTCCACGACACCATCTATCTCTTTGTTTTATTAAATCTTCAAAATTTTCTACTGTCAAACCAATTGCTAATGTATCCTTAACAAAAAAGCTTTTGTAACCAGCATTTTGAATAAGCATTCCTGTAGCCATATCCTCAGTAATTGATCCTATAGGAATACCACCAATTGTATTGATTGCTTCTCTTCTAAATAAAGCATTAGTTCCAACATGAAGGACAGAATTGAAAATAGCTCTCTTTTCCTGCATTGTTCGCATAAAGAAATCTTGTTCATTTGGAATATTTAACCCAATTCCAAGATTATACTGAAAAGGATCAAGGTTATAGAATACTTGAGGCGATTGAACAAATCCTGTGGATTCATCTTCAAAGTAATCGAGCATAGCTGTTATAATACTATCTTTTGGTATCATATCAGCATCAAGGAGTAGAACAAACTCTCCATTTGCAGTTTTTAGAACATTATTGATATTGCCAGCCTTTGCATTTCTATTATCATCTCTTGTAATATAATTAATCTGATACTTTGAGCATAAGTTTTTTATTTCATTTCTTTTTCCGTCATCACCAAGATAGATATTGAGTTTATTCTTTGGATAAATAATATTGAGGCAACCTACAATTGTTCTCTCTAAAATTTCAGGAGTTTCATTATAAGTAGAAATAATTATATCGATAGTAGGTTTCTCATTAAAAAGTTTGGTGCGTTCTAAAATCATTGGTTTATGTCTTGAAAAAAGGAGTCGTAAAACTATATTTTGACCTAATGAGATTGTCTCAAAAAAAACTAATAAGAATGCAAAAACAAAATCGATAGTCGAAATATTTGGTAAAGTAAAAAATATTCTCCATATTATATATAAAGAAGAAAGGAACAATCCGAATAATCCTAATAGATTTCTATATCGATAACTATTTTTACTCAATATAAATAAAATTAAAATAATTATTATTGAAGATAAGGAGAAAATAATTTTTAAACTCATTTAAATACCTCTTTAAGTCAAGTGTTCTTTATAACACTTGAAATTTTTATCGTTGAAATAAAAATGTATTTCTATGATTCATTTTGACTTTATTTCACTAAAATAATAGTTATAGAATTAATAATAAAAACCTCAGTTGACTGAGGTTAAAATTGTACAAATCCCATTTGTTTCTTAACTCTTTTAACTACTTCACTTGAAATGGAGTTGGATCTCTCAGCTCCATCTTTTAGAATTCTCTCTATTTCAGCATCACCTCTAAGTTCTGAATATCTTTCCTTTATTGGTTTAAGATAATCAATTACCACAGCAACTAAATCTTTTTTCAATGAACCATAGCCAACACCTTTGTATTTTTGTTCAAGTTCAGGAATAGAAACATTTCCAAATACAGAATATAGAGTTAGAAGATTGCTAACACCTGGTTTGTTTTCCCAATCAAGTTTTATTTCCATGTCACTGTCTGTAGTAGCTCTCATAATACTTTTTTTGATTTTAGCGTCACTTTCTAAAAGACCGATTTTACTAAACTCATTGGGATTACTTTTACTCATTTTGGTGGTCGGATCATCTAGAGACATTATTCTAGCACCGACTTTTGGATAAATACCCTCTGGGACTACAAAAGTTTCTCCAAATTTATTATTAAATCTTATTGCAATATCTCTTGTTAATTCTAAATGTTGTTTTTGATCTTCTCCTACCGGAACATAGTTTGTATCATAAGCCAAAATATCCGCTGCCATAAGTATAGGGTAAGTGTATAAACCAGTTGTAATTGAAGTCATATTTTTAGTTTTATCTTTGAACTGGGTCATACGGTTTAATTCGCCCATATATGAATTACATTGGAGGAGCCACGCTAGTTCAGTGTGTGACGGAACTTGTGATTGTAAAAACAATGTTACTTTTTTAGGATCAAGTCCAATAGCAACATATAAAGCTGCAAGTTCTAAAGAATTGTTATATAGAACTTTTGGATCTTGCGGCAGTGTAATAGAATGCAAATCGACTATACAATAAAAACAGTCGTTATTGTCTTCTTGCAATTTTACAAAATTTTGCATAGCAGAGTAATTGCCAAGATGAATCATACCAGATGGCTGTACTCCAGAAAAAACTCTTTTCATAATACTTTCCTCCAATGACATTTTTACTTATTATAATACTTATGACTTTTTATTTCAACTCAACAATTTTATATTAATAATTATAAAAAAATATTGACAATTGATATAATTTGTTGTTTACTAAGATTACTATGGAAAAAAAGGAGCAAATATGAACGAAATAATGAAATTTAATGAATTTAGCCTTTCAGATAAATTGTTGAATGTAATCAACAAGAAGGGTTTTGAGGAAGCTACTCCGATACAAACAAAAATGATACCAATATTATTAGAAAGAGATACGGATATAATTGCAAAGGCGCAAACAGGAACAGGTAAAACAGCGGCTTTTGGAATTCCTTTGTTAGATAAATTAAAATTTAATAAAGTACCTAAGGTATTAGTTATTGCACCTACAAGAGAACTGGCAATACAAGTATCTGAAGAATTAAATTCTCTTAAACCTAATAGTAGTATGAGAATCATGCCGGTATATGGTGGTTCTTCAATGGATAGACAATTAAAAGCTTTAAGAAGTGGTCTTGATATTGTAGTAGGAACTCCAGGACGTGTTATGGATCACATGAGAAGAAAAAGTGGTTTATTTGAAAATATTGATTATCTTGTTTTAGATGAAGCAGATGAAATGCTCAGTATGGGATTTATTGAGGATATTGAATTCATCATTGCACAATCTAATCCAGATAAAAACATTCTATTAATGTCTGCAACAATGCCAAAAGAAATTATTAATTTATCAAAAAGGTTTTTGAAAAGCCCAGAAAAAATTGAAGTTAAATCAAATCAGTTGACAACGATTTTAACTAGACAAATATACTTTGAAGTAAAAAACAACGATAAGTTAGAAGCGCTTTGTAGAATTATAGATATAGAACAGGAGTTTTACAGTATCGTTTTTTGTAGAACAAAGAACGATACTGATCAATTGGCAAATCGTTTGATTGAAAGAGGTTATGATGCAGAAGCTCTTCACGGAGATATCTCACAAAATCAGAGAGAAAGAATTTTCAAGAAGTTCAAAAGTAAAAATATAAGTATTCTTGTAGCTACTGATGTTGCGGCAAGGGGAATTGATGTATCTGGATTGACTCATGTTATTAATTATTCAATACCACAAGATCCAGAGAGTTATGTTCATAGAATAGGTAGAACAGGTAGAGCTGGTTCTGAAGGAACTGCAATTACTTTCGTTACACCTTCTGAATATAAAAGACTTCATTTTATAACTCAAAAAACCAAGAGTTCTATTGAAAAAGTGAAAGTACCAAAAATTGGCGATGTCATTGTTAAAAAACAAGATAATATATATAGTTCTATTGAAGTTTCTGTTGGAAACTATAAAGAAGATGTTTATTATGACATGGCAAGTAAATTGTTGGAGAATTATGATCCGAAAGAAGCATTGGCAACTTTGTTGAAATTAAACTACAACGAGCAACTTGATCCTAAGCAGTATAATCAGATTAGTGAAGTTGAGCTTAATAAACAAGGTAAAGCTAGATTGTTTATTGCCAAGGGTAAAAAAGATAATTTTGATAATAATTCATTGATTAAATATATTGTTCAAGAATCTGGTATAAAATCTAATAAATTAAGAGAAGTAAAAGTTTATGATAAATTCTCTTTTATTACAGTTGGATTTAAAGAAGCAGAAATTATTGTTAAAGCTTTCAAGAATAAAAAAGTTGGTCGTAAAAAAATAATCGAATATGCAAAAAAATAATTAGAATTGTTTTAAAAACCTTAACATATAATATGTGTTAAGGTTTTTTTTATTATCCACTTAATATTTTTTAAAAAAACCCGATATTAAATATAGTGATTATGCTTAAATAGAGGAGTGAAAAAGGTGTCTTTAAACAAAAATGATTCCATGCTGGAAATATATTTGCATGAAACTGAAAAGCTTATTGATCAATTGGAAACTGAAATTTTAAAAACAGAAGCCAATCAAGAAATTCAATCAAGTATCAATGAAATATTTAGAGTAATGCACACCATTAAAGGAAATTCTATGATGATGGATTTCAACTACATTGGTTTACTGGCGCATGAAATTGAAAATTTGTTTGATTTTTTGAGAAATGAAAATTTTAGAATTGATGATTATTCTCAGATTGTCAACCTGATTTTAGGTGCAATTGATTACTTTAAAATTGAAATTGAAAAGATTCAGAATAACAGTTTAGATCTAGAACCTGCAGATGAATTAATAATACGTATTAATAATTATTTAGATTCATTAAAAGGCGTTGTAAGTAATAGAAAAGTTGATGAACAAAAAAAAGAAAAAGAATTAATGGATATTGTTCCAGATAAGCTATATTTTATAAATTGTAAATTCACAGACGATTGTCAAATGGAAGGAGTTAGAGCTTTTACTATTGTAAATGAATTAAATGAATTAGTTGAAAATTTGGTTTGTTTTCCAACGGATCTTGAAGATCCGGGAGTAAGAGATCTAATAAGAAAAGATGGTTTTAGAATTTTAATTAACGCAATTCAAGAAAAAGAATTCTTTGAAGAAATCTTAAATAAGAATTTCTATTTAAAAGAATATGAAATAGAGTCTGTAAATATAGATGAATTTCAAAAACTTTATTTGAATGATTGCCTAGTTCCGAAACAAGAACGAAAACCAAAGAAAAATGAAATAATGAAAGACAAAACAAAAACTGCAAAACAAAACTTCATTAGCGTAAAAGTTGATTATCTTGATTCTCTTTTAAATCTAGTAGGTGAAATTGTAATTTCTGAATCAATGGTTAGTCGAAACAAAGATTTGGAAGGATTGCAACTAGATAATTTTAATAAGTCAGTTCATCAAATGAGAAAGATAGTTAAAGATTTACAAGATGTTGTGATGGAAATCAGGATGGTACCACTTACTATGACTTTTCAAAAAATGAATCGCATCGTTAGGGATATCACTAGCAAAACAGATAAAATGGTTAAATTTGATTTAGTAGGTGAAGATACTCAAGTAGATAAAAACATCATTGAAAATATTTCGGATCCACTAATGCATCTTGTTAGAAATGCTGTAGATCATGGAATTGAATCTTCAGAAGAAAGATTGGCGTTTGGAAAAGAGCCTGAAGGGCATGTGACCCTCAGTGCAAAAAAATCAGGTGGAGATATATATATTTCTGTAGAAGACGATGGTAAAGGATTAGACCCTAAAAAGATATACCAAAAGGCTTTTGAAAAAGGGTTACTAATAGAAGCATATGAAGATTATACGGAAAAGGATATTTTTAATCAGATTTTTGCGGCAGGTTTTTCTACAAAAGAAGAAGTAACTGGTTTTTCTGGTCGGGGAGTTGGAATGGATGTGGTGAAAACTGATATTTCAAAAATTGGTGGGAATATTTCCATTCATACTGAAGTTGGAAAAGGTAGTACATTCAAAGTGAAAATACCTATGACATTGGCAATTATTGATGGAATGGTTGTTCGAATCGGTAAACAAAAATTTGTTATACCAATTAACACAATCAAGGAAACATTTAAACCGGATAAGAAAAACATATCAAAAGATGGACAGGAAGAGTTTATGATTCTCCGAGGAGAGGCTATCAATATAAGTGAATTGTCAAAATTATATGAAATTAAATCTGATGCTGAGAATATTGAAAATGGAATTATTGTGGTTGTCGAGGCAGAAGGAATGAAACTATGCGTGTTTGTTGATGAGATAATTGGAGAACATCAAGTAGTTGTAAAAAATTTCAGCAAATATATTCAAAAAGTTAAAGGACTTTCAGGTACAGCGTTATTAGGCAATGGAGAGATTAGTTTAATAATTGATCCATTAGATTTATTGAATGATTAGGTGGTGATAAATGTGAGTATTCAATCAAGCGAATTTTTAAATAATAAATATTTGGAAGTTTTAATAGAAAAAACAATATACGGAATTGATATTTCTAGTGTTGTAGAAATATTAAGATATAAAAAGATAAATTATGTTCATGGTCAACCTGATTATATAGAAGGGTCCATTATTTTTAGAGAAAAGGCGATTCCTGTATTCAATTTGAGAAAAAGATTTTCATTAGAAACCAAAGAAGTTGATGATAATACATGTATTATCGCTCTTGATGTACAAGGAAAAAGTGTGGGCTTTATTGTAGATGGTGTCGCCGATATTGTTGAAATTAAACCAAATGAATTTACTGAAATTGAAGAATTTAATGTTAGTATAAGTAATCAGTTTATCGTTGGCATTTCAACAAGTGAAAAACAGGTTGTAATTCTTGATTCGCAAAAAATTCTTAGTTACAGAGAAATTGGTGAAATATAATAAATTGGGGGAAAGATTATAATGGAGAACAAAAAAAATTCTATTAAGAAATTTGATATGAAGAAAATCATTTCTAAGTTTAATATTGATTTTTTTAGAAATATGGCAATAGGTAAAAAAATGCTAGGTTTAGTTAGTATTTTAATTTTAGTTGTTATGATAGTTTCTTTGGTAATCGTCTCAAATATTAACGTGATTAAAGAAAATGTTGTCGAAATTTCAGATGTTCGTATGGGAGTTATTAAGCAAGTTAACGATGTACAAAGTACTTTTAGTGAAATGGTCATCAATATAAATAAGTATATGAATGGTTTTGAAGAATTCGATTATATGAGTGCAAATCAAAACTTATTGAAAATGGGCGTTTATGTAAAAAATGCTAGAGAGTTTGTCGGGGATGATGAAGGGTTGGCTGATTTCAAGGAATCAATATCACTAGTTGAAATTGAAATCGCAAATCTAGCAGAAAACTTAAAAACACTTAAATCTAGAAGTAGTGTCATTGGTCCAAAGGTATTAACAATTGAGAGTGATATTGTATCTTTTAATACAGGATTAGATAAGTTGAGTAATCTTGATCAAGATTTTATAGATGAACTTAGAGGTATGACGGACAGTACGGTAAGGGAATATTATAATTCTAAAATTGATCTCAATCAAAGAGGATTAAAAACTGTAATTGTAAAATTAAAAGAAATTTCTGAAATGATAAATACAGAAATCGGAGCATCTGTATATGGAGTATCTGATGAAAAGTTAAGTGAATTAAACGAATTAACCATTTCTTTAGATGCTGGTATTAATGAATTGGTTGGATTGTGGAGTGACCTAAATAATGCCAATGAAATGATTAATGAGACTTCGATTGAAATCAATACAGTGTTTAAAGATGTAATCTTCGCAAGTATTGACTCGTCGAAGCTGAAAGCTGAAGAGGTTGTTGATGCTGTAGGGAGTACTCTTTTCAATATGTTATTTGCAGCTTTAATAATTACTCTATCAATGGTAGCTTTATATTGGTTCATAAGAAATTCTATTATCAAACCGATTTCTCATGTAACCTACAATGCGAAAAAAATTGCTGTTGGAGATATTGATATTCAATTAAAACAAAAATATAATGACGAGATTGGACAGTTGATAGGTGCGTTTGTAGAAATGGTTGATTCTATTGGAGAACAAGCTGAAGCTGCCAGACAAGTGGCACTTGGAAATTTAGATATCCATTTGGAAGAGAAATCTGATAATGATATTTTAAGTCAAAATATTAACATCATGATCAAAAATATTGAAAAAATGGGAAGTGAAATTCTTTTTCTTAAAGAAGAGGGAGATAAAGGGAATCATTCTGAGCGAGCTAATGTTGAAGGCATGCAAGGGAAATATGCAGATATATTAAATGGACTTAATGATATATTAGATAATATCGGTAATCCATTAAATGATTTAGCAAACTTCTTTGGTAAAATGGCAGAAGGTAATACACCTGAAAATATTGATAAAAATATCTATAGAGGTGAATTTGTTGGATTTATGGAACTCGTAAACAAGATGAGAAATAATATCTATGGTGTCATTAACGAGGTTCAATTATTAACTGAGGCTGCAGAAGAGGGTAATCTTTCTCATCGGGCTGACACTACAAAACTGCCTGGTGAATATGGACTTATTGTATCGGGAATTAACAGCACACTGGATGCACTTTTAGCGCCTGTTGATGAATCTAGAAGAATCATTGAAACTATGGCAAAAGGTGAAATGGCAGCAAGAGTAAATGGTGAGTATAACGGTGATCACGCTAAGCTTAAAGAGGCTGTTAATATAATGGGTGAGAGCCTAGAAGGTTATATTGCTGAAATTTCACATGTACTAAACGAAATAGCAAATAAAAATTTAAATATTGAAATAGAAAAAGATTATTTTGGAGATTTTGTTGCTATTAAAGATTCATTAAATAATATCGTGAATCAACTTAATTATATGTTAGGGGAGATTCATACAGTTGTTGATCAGGTTGAATCTGGATCTGAACAAGTTGCTCAATCTAGTCAAGATTTATCACAAGGTGCAGCTGATCAAGCAAGTTCAGTTCAAGAAATTTCCGCTTCTATGACTCAGATCGGTGAGCAGACAAGGCAAAATGCCATAAATGCGAATAAAGCCAATGAAATATCTGACGGTACTAAGAAATTAGCGGAAAAAGGAAATGTAAAAGTACAAGAAATGCTTACGGCAATGAAGGACATTAATGAATCTTCAAGGAATATTTCAAAGATAATTAAAGTAATTGATGAAATTGCGTTCCAGACAAATATCCTTGCTTTAAATGCAGCTGTCGAGGCCGCAAGAGCAGGTGAACATGGTAAAGGATTTGCAGTAGTTGCTGATGAAGTGAGAAATCTAGCAGGTAGAAGTGCGGAAGCTGCTAAGGAAACAGCAGTTCTGATTGACGATTCTTTGAAGAAAATAAATCAAGGAACTACTCTGTCGAATGTAACATCGGAGGCACTAGTTAAAATAGTTGAAGGTGTTATTGAAACAGGTACAATAGTAGGAGAGATTGCGGTTGCGTCTAATGAACAGGCATCGGGAATTGCGCAGATTAACGATGCAATTGAGCAAGTAGCTCGTATAACTCAATCAAATACAGCCTTAGCTGAAGAAAGTGCATCTGCAAGTCATCAAATGTCATCACAGGCTCAAATGCTTGCTCAGTTAGTTGGTAAATTTAATTTGAAATCTTCTACTTCTGAATTTAAAATAGATGATGTAGTTGAATTAGAAATAAAGGAAGAAATAAAAGAAGATATTATTATAAATTTCGATCGAGATCAAGAAGGTTTTGGTAAGTATTAAAATTTATTGAGGTGGTGAATAAATGGATAAAAGAAAGTATTTTACATTTGAAGTGGATAAAGAGCATTATGCTTTACCTATTGATACAGTCAATCAAATTATAGGAATACAGAGCATCACTTTAATTCCAAACCAACCAAAGTATCTCAAAGGAGTTATAAATCTAAGAGGTCAAATTATTCCAATCGTAGATTTCCGTTTGCGATTGGGTATAGAATCTCTAGATTATACTGACAGAACGAGTATTGTGGTTACTGAAAATAAAGATGTTTTCATTGGATTTATTGTTGATGAAGTTTCGGAAGTTTTAGAGATTGAGGATAAAGATATTTCAAAACAATCCGATAAGAAGATTAAGAAAGAAAACGCATTAATAGACGGATTTTACAAAACTGAGGAATTCATCATAAAAGTATTAAATTATAACCAGGTTTCGCAACACTAAAATAATAGTAGGTAGGGTTATCAGATGGAAATTAAAAAAGATGAATTTTTGATGTTTGCAAATTTTATTAGAATAAATTTCGGCATAAATCTGACTGAGAAGAAAACGACATTTATTATCAGTCGTTTAGGATCTACGATAGAAAAGCATGGGTTCAATAATTTTTCTGACTATTTCAAGTATATTGTCGATGATAAAAGTGGAGAGGCAATTATTGAATTTATCAATAAAATAACTACCAACCATACTTATTTTTACCGTGAAGAAAAACACTTTGAATTTTTTCAATCAGATGTATTGCCGTACATAATGGAAGTTGAAAAACACGCTAAAGATATACGTATTTGGAGTGCTGGATGTTCAAGTGGTGAGGAGCCTTATACTTTAACTATGCTCTTGAATGAGCTACTGGGGTATGAATTAACCACTTGGGATTCAAAAATATTAGCTACTGATTTGTCTAATTATGTTTTGTTAAAAGGTAAATCCGGGATTTATCCATTTGACAGTTTGAAATATTTACCTTCATCTTGGGGAAAGAAATATTTTAAAGATATAGGTGAATCTAATGTTGTCATTGATAATAAAATTAAGAATAACGTAATATTTAGAAGGTTTAATTTAATGGAGCCTTTTCCGTTTCGGAAAAAGTTCCATTTAATCCTTTGTAGAAATGTAATGATTTATTTCAACGAGGAAACTAAAAATGAATTGATAGAAAAATTTTATGATTTTTTAGAACCTGGTGGGTATTTGTTTATTGGACATTCTGAAACCATTGATAGAAATAAATCACGATTTAATTATATTAGGCCAGCTATATACAGAAAGGGATAAAAATGAAGAAGAAAAGAATAATTAAAGTTCTTATTGTAGATGATTCTATTGTTTATAGAGAAATGATTGCCAGACAAATTTCAGAAGATGAACAGATTGAAGTTGTTGGTAAGGCTTCTTCTCCTTTTGAGGCAAGAGATATGATAATCAACCTAAGACCTGATGTAATGACACTTGATGTAGAAATGCCCAAAATGGATGGGATTGAATTTTTAAAGAAATTGATGCCACAATATCCATTGCCGACTATTGTCGTCAGTTCAGCTTCAGAACGTGTTTTCGACGCACTTAACAGCGGGGCTGTAGATTTTGTTGAAAAACCTAAAAGTAGTGACTTAGTTAAATATTTTATTCAAGAATTGTTGATAAAAATAAAGATTGCATCTACTGCCAAAGTAGGTCACCATAAAAAAACGCTTGAAAGTATTAAAACGAATGATCTTATTATTGCTATTGGTGCTTCGACAGGTGGAACCAATGCTATAGATGAAATACTAAAAAAATTTACAAGAGATATGCCGGGAACTCTTATTGTGCAACATATGCCAGAAGTATTTACAAAACTTTTTGCAGATAGATTAAACAATGAATGTATGGTAGAAGTCAAAGAAGCTGAAAATGGCGATGAAGTGTTGCAAGGACGTGTACTTATTGCTCCCGGAAAGAAACATATGAGAGTTGTTAAAAGGAGAAATAAGATTCTGATAGAATTAGAAGATGAAAATGAGAACAACAAAGTGAATGGTCATTGTCCATCGGTTGATGTTCTTTTTCATTCTGTTGCTGAGAATGTCGGTAAGAATGTCATCGGTATTATCTTGACCGGCATGGGAAAAGACGGTGCTGAAGGACTTTATCAGATGAAGCAAAAGGGAGCAAGAACAATAGGGCAAGATGAGGTTTCTTCTGTTGTATACGG
>LGOV01012110.1_pt1 | contig 14082 bp, 19 predicted proteins | sample 469881 | NCBI WGS metagenome assembly LGOV01 (sample SAMN03857199, study PRJNA290197) | marine sediment metagenome | biome: marine cold seep biome; feature: cold seep; material: marine sediment; isolation source: sample #5579, elevator 3A push core 41 containing 12 cm of sediment... ...
CGACATGTATTTACAGGTAAATGGTTGTATGCTATAATTTGGCAAACGGTTGCAGGAAGATCGTAATTATAGTTTTAGAAGGAGGAAATATGAATAATTTTTTGAATCCAGTTGAAATTAGCGAATGTATGGTTGGTAGTGGTAAGAAAAAAGCGGCTTTATCAATAACAAAGATGCTTTTATTGGGTATGTTTGCAGGTATGTTTATTGGTTTGGGTGCATATGGTTGTACGATTATGAATGCTGGTGTAGCGGCAGGAGGATTGAATCCAACGATTGCTAGACTTTTAGGTGCTGGAATATTCCCAATTGGTTTAATGCTAGTTGTATTGTGTGGTTCGGAATTGTTTACGGGTAATTGCTTAATGACAATTACACTATTTAAAAAAGAAATTACGCTTAGTGCAATGCTGAAAAACTGGGTGTTCGTATTTATAGGAAATTTTATTGGTTCAATATTATTGGCATTGTTATTATCTCAAAGTGGATTATATGGAGAAGCAATGGTTGCAAAAGCAATGGGAATTGCTGAAGCAAAAGTTGCAATACCACTCGGTTCACTTATTATTCGTGCTATATTTTGTAATATTTTGGTTGTATTAGCCGTATGGATGCAAACAGGTGCAAAAGATATCATTGGAAAAATCTGGGCAATGTGGTTCCCAATTATGTTATTTGTTTTCGCTGGATTTGAACATAGTATTGCAAATATGTTTTTCATCCCAATGGGTATATTTGTAGGAGCAGATGTTACTTGGGTACAGCTTTTTATAAACAACTTAATTCCAGTTACCATTGGTAATATTATTGGTGGTGCAATTATTATTCCAGGTGTATATTATTATACCTATTTAAAAAAATAATTAAAAAAGTATAGTGTGAAATGATTAAAGTATTTTGAAGAGTGATGCTATTATAAAAATTTATAATGTATAGTTATTAAAAAAATCAGCAAAGTATTATGCTGATCTCAGTTTGTCGATAAATACCGTCCCTATTAATTGTTAATCTGTTGTGTGCTGGCATGTTCGGACAGGCTATCGCCTGTTCGCCNNTGAGGCACACACCATGATGTAACAATTGTCGGGACTAACTTATATCTTTATCTACAGTTTGAGATCAGTAAATAAAATGCTGATCTTTTTTTATAGGGTTAATTTCAAATACGTAAGGATGAAAAAGAAAAATAAGGTTATAGCAAGACACGATTCATTAAAGGTAAGGTCAATCGCAGTGAAACGCGTAAAAATATTTTTCTTTTTGAGAAAGCCATAGTAAATAAGAAGACCCAGAAGAAATGTAATACAAAATTGAAATATTTTTATACCATAAGACATTGGGGAAATTTCCCAATGTAGATTAAAACAGTAATTCATAATTGGAATACCAAAAATGCCAGTAAATAAAGAGGAAACGCCTAGAAATAATACAACGCTATTTTCATAAAGAGAGGAATGGATGATTCTTCTTTTCTTTGACGGACCGAAAAGTATTTGGGAATATTTAATAAAAGAAAGAATCGTACCAAGATTAATAAGGAGTAATCCATATTCGATCCATGTTCCTTTTGCTCCATAGCCAATAAAATATTTTGAAATGCTACCATTAAAAAAAGGAAAGCCAATGATTCCAAAGATTGAGAAAAGTGTTGCCCACGCGACAATGGGCATGGTTTTAAAAACCCCTTTTATTTCATAAACATTGCGTGTTTTGTAGGCATTAATAATCATTCCTGCCGTTAGAAATAATGTCGATTTAAAGATCGCATGGCTAAAAATATGAAAAATGCTTCCCCAATAGGCATAGTCATTATTTAAATTTAAACCAACCATGATTAAACCAATTTGTGAGATCGTATGGTATGCTAAAATCAGTTTGATATCCTTTTGAGCTAAAGCTAGGATAAATCCAATAATGGCAGTTAAAAAACCAAGAATTAAAAAGAGCGTTGTCGTATTAATTAAAGGAGAAAATGCAACTTGTAAGCGAATAAAAAGATAGATTCCAGTTTTAACATAAAGCCCAGACAATATAGCCGAAACTACGGAGGGGGCACTTAGTGTACCATGTGCTTTTGGAAGCCAACTAAAAAGCGGCATTAAGGCTGCTTTTAAAGATACAGCTGTGATTAAAAAGGCGTAGGGAAGAATAATACTTCCAGGATTATCCATTTGTGAGATAACCTCTTGTATTGCAAAAAAATCGATTGCTCCAAGTTTTTTATAGAGAATACCGATTCCAAAAAGAAAAAAAGACATCGCAACGACATTGATGAAAAAATACATAATCCCATCGTAAATTGAGAGATTCTCCTTTTTATACATGATTAATATGGTAATAATTAAGGTGCTGGCTTCAATCATGACAAAAATATTAAACAAATCATTAGATAAAAATATTCCAATGATTAACCCTTGCAATGAAATAAAGAGGAACAGAAAAAGTTGATCAATATAGGATTTTTCTTGACTATAAATAAGCATCGCTAAAAATAATAATGCAGTGATAAAAATCATTCCAGAGGCGAATAAATCAGCTCTTAAAGTAATGCCAATCGTATTTGGCCAACTACCGATATTTTCTAATCGCAACCCAAATTTATGAATAGTTAAGAAATTTAGTATTGAGAATCCTAAAAAAGCGACTTGGAATAACAGGATTATTTTTTTTCCAAATTTAGGAGGAAGAACCATCATTAAACAACCTGCAAGGATTGGAAGGAGGATAAACCAAAATAAATTAATCATTTTTTTTCCTTTTGTTTTTAATTTTTGTCCAATTGGTTGAACGATACCGATGGTATAAGTGAATAAACATCGTAAGTCCTGCAGCGGTCACTCCAATTCCAATTACAATATCCGTAATCATAAGAGCCTGGGGAAGTGGGTCCGCGATCAGTAATTCAGAATGAAGATTCCCAATGGGGGGAAGACTACCTATTGGTGTATTCGCAGAAATAAAATACAAAATAATAGCAACTTGCATAATACTTAATGACATGAGTGTTTTAATAATATTACGTCGTGCAATAAGCCCATATATACCGATAAAAAACAATAAAATACTGGTGGATTCTCCATTAATAAAGTCCATTATATACCTGCCTCAAAGAAAATGAATCGGAAGAAAATAATCGTGAAACCACAAAAAACTTTTAATCCAATTAAAGTATTCATAATAATTAAATAGCCTAGATTTGCAACGATGGATGTTGAATGGAAATCTAGGAATAAAAATAATATAGGATATAAGATAATTAAAAAAAATAAAATTATTTCAATTTTTTTTAATAGAGTTAATGAAATACGTCGATTGGGATCAACCAAATATTGAGCAATGAAAATAGAAGCTAATACAGCACCGCCTTGAAAACCCCCTCCAGGAGTAAGATGACCATTTAAAATGATATAAAAACCAAAAATAATAATAAAAGGATAGAGAAGTCCTGTGATTTTAGAAATGATTTCGGAATTATTCGTCATGATCACGCCTCCATGAAAAAATTTTGACAGCTGAAACACTAATAAGCAAAATTAATGTTTCGAATATGGTATCAAATACGCGATAATTCAAATACACTGCAGCAACACCATTTTCAGCAAACGTATCGTTTAGAAAGTGTTCAATGTAATAATCAGCTACAATAGATGGCGCAACAAATGAAACATCAAAATAGACATAAAGTGTGAATAATGCAATACCCATACAAAAAACTAAAATAAGAAATCTACGCAACATAGCATTCACCTTCTTTACAATGATGGAATTGGATCGTTTTTTTATGTTCTTTTGTATTTAAATAGTATTCAATCGCATCAATATGATAATCTTCTGCATAACCATAAATTATAATAGTAGTGTCATTTTCACAGACTAAAAGATCAAATGTTTGTTTATTTAAAAGTTCACTACATGTTTTTTTTGAAAAAATAATTTCAGGTTCTAGATTTCTTTGAGACAAGAAATGTTCAATTTCTTTTAGGGTTTTAGTGTTTTTAGAAATAGGAAAAGTATCAGATGTTGTATTTAGTGTAAATAAAACAGTGAAAATTTGATACTTTTTTAAAGCAACTAAATATAAAACCGTTGTTATAGTACTTCCGATAATAGCCTCAGCAATTGCAACATCAGGAGCACCATAAAGTAAATAAATAAAAGAACTGATTAGAGAAAAAATACCTAAATAAATCACTGCACGTCTAAGGTTAGAGGTATTTAGAATAATTAATGCCAGAACGACCATAATCAATAAAATAATTTTAGCAACCATTAGTGATTCTCCTTTTTTATTGGATGCCCGCTTTTATAGGCTGATCGTGCAATTGCATGGGTAGATAATGGGTTTGTAATGATGACTAATACGGTAATTATAAAAATTTTTAAAGTGCTTGTGCTTAACCCAGTATAGAGCATTAATCCAATCATGAGGGTAAGGAATCCTAGGATTTCTATTTTAGAAGTAATTAATATACGAGAATAAAAATTTTTGAAACGAAATAAACCAATAATTCCCAAAAAAATAAATGAAAATCCAATAATCATCACGAGTTTGTATAGAATTTCGATCATGAGAGATCACCTTTTTTTTCTACAAATTGAGCAATAAAGACCGTTCCGATAAAACCCAAAAGAGAGAATACAAGTGCAACATCAAGAAGGTAGGCTTTATTAATAATTAAGGCAAATATGACAATTGACATAATAATTTTTGCTGAGATTACATTTAATCCCAGAAGACGATCCCAAATACTTGGGCCAAGAATAACGCGTATAAGAATAAGAACAATCGAAACAGCCATGAGAATAAGGGATATATTTAAAAAAGTCACAGTCCGATCCTCCATAATATTTTTTCGTATTTTGAACATACCGTCGCATCAGTGATATCAGTAAATTCAGATTCATCTTCAAAACAAAGAATTTGAAGATGATTTTCTTTTTTGTTGATGGTTACAGTTCCAGGGGTTAATGTAATTGCGTTTGCTAAGAGACAAATTGCAAAATCATCAGAAATGCAGGTATCATAATCAATGATTTTGACACAATCTCTTCCAGTAATAATTTTTTTAATTGCATAAAAACCAGATTTATAAATTTGAAAAATAACGTAAATTGAATAGTTTAAAACAACAAAAGGTTTCATAAAAAAAGTTTGGGCATAGGAATTCTTTAAAAAATAATGATTGGTTATTAAAATGCTAATAATTGATATTATTATTCCAAGAAAAATTTGAAGTGGTTGAATACTTTCATTTAAAATAAGCCAGATGCCTGTAAATATAATAATGAGTACAATCGTGTTAATCGTTTTTTTCATTTTCTTTTCCTTTAACTAAGTGTTTAGATTAATTGACTATTACAAATAATATATACCCTTGTTTTCTTAGGAATAACCATAGGGATAAAAGCTGGGATGAAAAAGATGAATCAGAAATTAACCGATTAAATAAAAAAATAGCATGTATGCGATTAAAAGTGAATGAAGATTAAAAGAATAGAGTTTTTGAGATTAAAAAGCAAAAGAAAATGAGAGTTAATCGATTTTGAATTCAAAAAATTATAACAAAGCATTGGATCAATGGATTCAATGCTTTGTTATTTATACGATACAATTAAATTGAATGAACCAATAAAAATTACAGGTGTTAATCGGTTTTATAGCGGACGATAATATCTTCATCTAATACTCTAAAGGTGAAACTTTCGGTAATAAAAAGTTTTACCATTTTTTTATCATGGTATTCATAACCAATAGCAAAATCCTGTCCAATCGTCATTTCAAAATTTGGATGATTGTAAGGAATTAATAAAGCACCTTCCATTGCTGTACTTAAAATAATTTTTCCATTAATAAGCGATTCAATGCGATTGATTAACGGATAGCCAGGGGTACTCATATTGAGACGCTTATAGGTTTCTTCACCGACAATCAGGACAAAAGGTCCCTGCTCAAAATGTTCTTGTAAGGAAATCACGCCTTCTGAGATAGCTTTCATAATAGTTTCACCATTATTGCCAAATGAAATAGCATCATGAGAATCAACCATATCTAATCCTTTAATTTGACCTTCTGCATATCCATTATAAATTGCATTATCTTCAAATTCTGCAATTTTTTTAACAGCATTATCTAAATTTGTGAGATCAATATCTTTTGCACCACGTATGATATTATCCATTTCCCAACGATTTAAGGTAAAGCCAACACGTACTTCAATTAGTGGTTTTACTCGAAAAATACCAGTAGCAAGAGAAGGGTCATTGCATTTTAATAAATCAAGTCGACCTTCAGAAAGTACCGTATAATCCCAGCCCATTGGCCCATTAACTTTAACTGCTTTTCTTGCTGTTAAACGACTTTTTAAAATTTCTTGGGCACGTCCATCAATTTCATCCCATGCTGGTTGAGTTAATGGTGCCAGCGTTCTTTTAAGCATATCCATTTCTACCTCCATTATTTTAAATCTCCAATAATTATTTTAGATGAATCATCGCTTTGCTTTCCTTCGGCTTCTAAAATAGAACCTTCAACAAAAAGATAGGTACGAAGTTCATCATCCCATTTATCCATATTTCGTCGTAACCACTCAATTGCCATACAAGCGTGCTCAATTTCTTCATTTCGATTATGCGCCATTATTTCCCTAAGTGTCGCGTTGGTAGTAGTAGCTACTCGTTGATTATACCAATCAACGGCTTCTAATTCTTCTTTTAAACTACTAATCGCTCGAGTGATATCTCGAGTTTTTTCATCTAATAATTCTAACGGTTCAGTATATTGTGTCATAAATAGTGCCTCCTTTGTTTCTATACTAATAAACTACCCGAGATGCGATGATAATAAACATTTTGGTTTATTTTTAAAGAAATAACTCAGAGAAATATATAACTGGATTTTCATATTAAAGATGGATAAAAAAATGTAAGGTTTTTAAAATCAAGTTTTCAAAGTAATAATAAACGAGATCAGGCAGAACAAATCATTCATTTAATACCTTGAAATTGAGCAATGACAATGATAAGATAACTGTTGTGCTATAAAAATTCATTAATTTCAAGTTGTGGCAATAAGAATTGTGTGGCGTGATACAAGAAAACGTAGGTTTTAAATTAAGGAAAGTATCGTGCTACAAAAGGAAATATTGTGAAAGGAAATGTTGTGAAAGGAAATGTTGTGAAAGGAAATGTTATGAAAAATAAAAAAATTTGGTATGTTTTATTGTTAATCAGTTTGATCTTATTAATGCTAATTCCTGAGATTAATGCAAAGGATCATAACGAAATTCGAGGTAATGGATTAAAAGAACCCGAAGAGGATCAATCAGAGTTAATAGGATGGAAGATGCTTCTTGCAAATGCTGATACCGGAGAGACAATCGAAATTAATTCAAAAGAAGATAACGAGCTTGTTACACAAAGTGTTCCTGAAGCGGTGATGTATAATAAAGAATCAGATGAAAGAAAATATTATTATGAAACAATTGCAAAAATACCGAATGAAAAAATTAATGTAAATGCTACGGGAACGCTTTTCCAAAGTGATGAATATGATGAAAAGAATGCCGTAGAGGTAACATTGGGGATATATTATTCAGTAGGCTATTATGGAGTGCACCAAGTGATACGATACGATGGCATGTATATTAACTTTAACGTAAATGATTCTGATGTAAAATTGAGTGATGTTGAAACGGGCTATATTATTAAAAATGGTATTGGTGTAGAAAATGGCGTTGTTAGTAAAAACAATAATTGGAATTTAGATTCTGGAATGAAGAGCTTTGAAGGTGAAAAATTTGAAACAAGTCCTTGGGTAATAAAGGAAAAGAATTTTTTATATACGCGCACATATTTTTCGGGAACCTTAAGACGTGAAAATGGTGAGACGTGGGACACACTGATTATTATGAATAATCAGATATAAAGGAGAGCAAGATGTATGAATTAAGTCATAAAAAAAGTAAAAAAGAAAAAATTGTTGAAATATTATATAGTGTTATTGTTTGGATGATTCCATTTTTATATATTACTGTTTTTCCATGGATACTTGTGCAAGTGAAATTTTTAGCACGTAATGAAATTCCTTTTGGTCCCAATGCCAGTACCTTTTACTATAATTTGTCAGTATTTATTCTGCCAATGGCAATTGGCTTAATCATGGGATTAAGTTTTTGTTTTTTAGGAGTAGGAGTTAAAAGAAATAAAAATAAATTCATTCTAGTTGGTGTCATTGTAGGTGTACTTTATGCGTTGTATATTTTACTCAGTTATGGGGTGTATTTTAACATAAGTATTCCTATCTTTAATAAAGGTGTTCAATTAGGAATGTATACCGGTCTTAAAGAGCCAAGCCTTATTTTGGGATTATATAGCATATTATTGTATCAGAATATCAAACGACTACGAATGAAAAATCATAAAAAATTTAAGCGTATTAAATAGAGAAACGATAGAGGATGTAAAATCATTTGTACGAAGAAAGAAAGGAAAGATTATGGGTGGAAAAAAATTGGATATTTTAACACTCTATGAAAAAGAGATTTTTCAAATCAATCAGAGTTTATCAGAATTGGAAAAGGGGCGAATTTATGGATTTCCAGGTAATTGTACCCCAGGAAATGATGAATTAGAAACCAATGTTGATAAATTAAGCAATCAATTGAAGGATTTATTGGATAAGATTGAATATGGAAAAAAATCAGATGGAATGCAATCAAAAGATTGTCCAGAAAAAAAGTAGAGTTTAAAAATTCAACAATGGATAGTGAAAATTTGTTTATCGTATTCGAGGGAAATAATAATGAGCAGGTGTAATAATAGCAAAAATTAAGTTGAAGTTTTTATGAATTCTAGAAATAAAAAAAAGACACCCCCATCAAATCGCTGATTTTCATCTCGATTCGATGGGTTTTATTNNATTTTAGAAATAATAGTATGAAAATGATTAAAATAAAACGTGTTAACGCTACCATTTATAATTTTTATAAATTTGACTTTCGAGAAAATAAGATAATTGATATAATAACAATCATTGTGTAAATCAACTATTTTCACACAATAATAAATGAAAACGAGGTTAAATATGAAGAAAGTATATATTTATCTCTTCTTGACTGGTGTGTTATTTGGTTCGATGGAAGTTGCTCTTAAAGTTGGGGGTACGACCTTTAATCCAATACAATTGACATTTTTGCGATTTTTAATTGGAGGAATCGTTTTATTGCCGTTTGCATTATCCGATTTAAAGAAAAGAAAAGTAAAATTAACAAAAGGAGATTTAGGCTATTTATTTTTTCTAGGATTAATTTGTATTTGTTTTAGTATGATTTTATTTCAAATTGGAATTGAAAAGATCAATGCCAATTTAGCGGCAATGATTTTTTCAATTAATCCGGTATTTACGATGATTTTTGCACATTTTATTGTCCATGAGAAATTCACGAAAAAAAAAGCAATTGCATTAGGTATCAGCATTATTGGCTTAATAATTGTCATGAATCCAAGTGAATTGGTATCAGGTGGTAATAATGGGGTGTATGTACTTATAACCTTAGGTTCTGCAATTTTATTTGGTCTTTACACCGCTTTTGGAAAAAAACGCATTCAAAAAATTGGTGGAGTGGCTCAAAATAGCCTTAGCTTTTTAATGGGATCAGGGGTATTGTTGATTTTTTTAGTGATTACGAAAAAGCCAATTATACAAGGGATTAGCTTAGAAACCATCCCATTACTTCTTTATACGGGGGTATTTGTAACGGGGCTTGGCTATTATTACTATTTAAAAATTATCGAAGTGGCAGGACCATCCAAAGCATCGATTGCATTTTTTATTAAGCCAATGGTTGCTCCTGTTTTTGCCTTAGTTTTACTCGATGAACCGATTACCTTTAACATTTTTGTAGGACTTCTTTTTATTCTCTTAGGATCCTATATTAATTTAGCCAAATCGTCGCGACTTTTTGGAATCAGGAAATTAGATTAAACAACAAATAAAAGAACTTTAAGACAAACATAAATACAAGAAAAAATCAGAAGAAAGAGAGAAATAACCAATGAATCATATCGAAAAATTACAAGAATATGCACGATTAATGGTGCGAACAGGAGTAAATGTTCAAAAGGATCAATCCTTAGTTTTGAATTGCTCTGTCGAAAATTATGAATTTGGTCGACTGATTGTGAAAGAAGCCTATGAAGCAGGTGCAAAAGAAGTGGTTGTTTTTTGGAATGATGTTAAAGTTAGTCGTCTACGTTATGATTATGCAGCGATCGATTTGTTTAAAACCATCCCAGAATGGCAGGTAGAATCACGTAATTATTATGCAAATAAAAAAGCAGCAGTGATTTCCGTTATTGGGAGCGATCCCCAAGCATATTTAGGCGTTGATTCTGAAAAACTTAAAGTTAATAGTCGGACTGGTGCAAAAGCATTTGAAGCGTACTATAAAAAAATGATGAATAGTGAGTTTCAGTGGTGTGTTGCAGCTGTACCAGAAGCTAATTGGGCAAAAAAAGTATTTCCAGGAATATCAGAAGAAATGGCACTTGAAAAATTGTGGGATGCGATTTTTGATTCTGTACGCATTGGAAAAGAAGATGCAGTAGAGGCGTGGGATAATCATAATCAAAGACTAAGAGAAAAGACAACGCGATTAAATGAGTATCACTTTGAAGCGCTTGAGTATAAAAATAGCATCGGAACAAATTTTAGAGTGGGACTTCAAAAAGATCATATTTGGGAAGGTGGCGGAGAATACACCTCAGATCAGATTTATTTTATTGCCAATATGCCAACAGAAGAAATCTTTACAACCCCGGATTGTTATAAAGCCGAAGGAAAATTAGTATCATCGGTTCCCCTTTGTTATCAAGGAAATCTTATCGAAAACTTTTCGATCACGTTTCATGACGGCAAAGTAATCGACTATGACGCAGAAAAAGGATATGATATTTTAAAAATGATTGTTGAAACAGATCAAGGTTCAAATCGCCTAGGAGAAGTGGCGTTAGTTCCGTTTGATTCACCAATAGCAAATACAGGAATATTATTTTATGATACCTTATTTGACGAAAATGCGAGTTGTCATTTTGCACTGGGAAAATGTTATCCCACAACGATTAAAGATGGCGGAAAGATGACAGAAGAAGAATTACAAAAGATCGGAGCCAATCACTCAAATGCCCATGTTGATTTTATGGTTGGAACACAGGATTTAGAAATTACTGGAATAACAAAAGAGGGTAAAAAAATACTTGTTTTTGAAAATGGAAATTGGACAATATAATTAAACATTAAATAGATGCGTTTATTTAGACATTTAAAAAAGATACTAAAGATAGATATTAAAAAATAGAAAAATCAGATGAAAATCCATTGTTGACCTATAAATATACAAGGTTGACAATGGATTTTTATTTATGCTACAATCAAGAGATAATGTTTATTGAAAAAATCAATAATTCAATATCAGGAGGAAAAATATAATGATTCAAATAGAAACAATTAAAAATGCAGTGATACAGGGAAAAGTATTAGATAAAGACGAGGTGTTAGCCATTAGTCAGATGCCTTTAGATGCATTAGCGGATAATGCAAATGAAATAAGACGCTTTTTTTGTGGGAATGCTTTTGATTTATGTACCATCATCAATGCAAAAAGTGGAAAATGTTCAGAAGATTGTAAATTTTGCACCCAATCGGTTCATTATGAAACAAAGACGCAAGAATATGAACTATTAAATGTAGCGGAATTATTAAAAGAAGCCCAGAATAATGACAAACAAGGTGTGATGCGTTATTCGATGGTAACCTCCGGCAGACGATTAAATGATTTAGAAATAAATAAAATCTGTAAAAGTATACGAACAATAAAAAAAGAAACCTCGTTATCATTATGTGCATCATTTGGTTTGTTAGATGAAAAACAGTTTAAAGAAATTAAAGAAGCAGGGATTACACGCATTCATAATAATTTAGAAACTTCAGAAAAACAGTTTAAAAATATTTGTACAAGCCATACCTATGAAGAAAAAATCAATACCATTAAAGCAGCGCAAAAAGCAGGCTTGACCGTTTGCTCAGGAGGAATTATAGGACTTGGGGAAAGTATGGAAGATCGCATTGATATGGCGATGCAAATTAGAGCGTTAGGAATTGATTCGATCCCTGTAAATATACTTAATCCAATAAAAGGAACACCCTATGAGAAGAATGAAATCATAAAAAGTGATGAAATAAGACGAAGTATCGCGTTGTTTCGTTTTATTATTCCATGGGCATTTATACGATTAGCAGGTGGTCGGGGTTTATTACCTGATAGAGGACGGCAATGTTTTTTATCTGGAGCGAATGCAGCGATAACTGGTGATCTATTAACAACCACAGGAATTTCGATAAAAAAAGATATTCAAATGCTAAAGGAACTCGGCTATAAAGTAAAAGAACAAAATGAATAAAGGCACATTTATTACAGAAACTGGAACGGATATTTTAAAAACATAAAATGTTGAAAATTGAATAGATGAGAGAAACAAAGATGGTGTTTCATAACGTCATTGCTAAATTAAGGAATCTTGATTGTTAAAAAGTTTTGAGGGTATAAATAACAAATAAGTATTGGTTTATATTTTAATTAAGGAGATGGCAAAATGAATAGTTTAGAATTTGCAATTAATATGGAATTGGATGGAGAAAAATATTATCGTCAACTAGCAGAATTAAATGAAGATAATGCGTTACAAACTATTTTTTTATTATTAGCTAAAGACGAAGAAACCCATGGAAAAATATTAAAAGATGCATTAAGAAACACCGCATACGAATTAAAAGACAATAAGATTCTTTTTGAAATGAATAATGTTTTTCGAGAAATTGGCGACTTCAAAAAAGAAGTAGAAGAAAATCCAAGTCAAGCAGAAGCATATCGATTGGCGTTAGAAAAAGAAAAAGAAAGTATTGATTTATATACAAAGCTTCTAGCAGAAGCGAAAGATGACTCAAATAAAGAATTATTTAAATATCTCGTATCCCAAGAAGAAAATCATTATAAAATATTCGAAGAATTGGTTTTGCTTCTTGAACGGCCAGATGATTGGGTGGAATCAGCTGAATTTGGAATAAGAGAAGAGTATTAAAAAATAAGCATACAATTTAAAATTAAAAACAAACGCAGATTTAAGTCCACAGTTTTTTAGGGTGCGATGATCGGCGTTTGTTTTGTGATTAATATACGTTAGTGCGAGAAAAAAATTATATTAGTTGCCACGTTGTTTAATAAAGGGTAAAATGAGCAATGGTAGAAAAAAGTTTATACTTATATGAAAATTATCAGACTCATGTGAAATAAGCAATGAAAATATATTGGAGGAAATTTATTTGTCAAGAGGAAGCGTAGAAAATCTTTTAAAAGTTCCAAAGTTAGAAACTTTTATAGAAGATCATTTAATTACAAAAAAAGAATTGTTTTTAGGTATTCATAATGAAAATATCGTGGTTTATTATTGGGGTAGAAATATTCTTGAATTAACCTATTTTAAGGATAATAAAGGTACTGCTAAAATTAATAAAAAGTTTATTAATGGGACAGCTTTGTGTGGATTGAAATTCATTGAAAAATCAAATCATATGTATTTCGCTTTTACAGATTTATTTATAAAAACATTTTTAGAATCATATCAAATGTTGAAAGATAATATTGAAAAACAAGTGGATGAAAGTTTGCCAATAGAAAAAAAATCAGGGAGTTTAGCAAAAAAATATCAAGGCGTTATTCCATGTGATAACAATAGTAACAAAGATTCAGATTGGTACTGTTTTGATGTCGATTATTGTCCTGAGGATAGCTTTTTTGGTAAAGTGGACATAGTTGCAATTTCAAAAAATATCGAAAATGGAAAACATCGACTAATGTTGATCAAATTAAAATATTCATGGCAAGGATATAAATCAGGGTATCGGAAAAATCTATATAATGATAAAAAAAATAAAGGCTATTATATTGAAGCAAAAGACTTAAAAACTCGTCAAAACAAAAAGGGCGAACAGCATGCGAGACGCTTTGGCTGTAAATATGATGAGAAAAA
>LGOV01003573.1_pt1 | contig 14051 bp, 15 predicted proteins | sample 469881 | NCBI WGS metagenome assembly LGOV01 (sample SAMN03857199, study PRJNA290197) | marine sediment metagenome | biome: marine cold seep biome; feature: cold seep; material: marine sediment; isolation source: sample #5579, elevator 3A push core 41 containing 12 cm of sediment... ...
TATTGACTTTTCATTTTTTTTCAATAATTCATACGCTTCACTTAAAGATTTAGGTAAAATATAATTATCAATTAGCATCTAAACCTCCTCCTAACTTCATCTATTGATAAAAATCCATTTTCAATATCATTTTTAACCACATCAGGATCTTTTAACCCATTACCTGTAATAACCAAACAAACTTTATCATCCACACTTATTTCATTATTCTCTACCATTTTTTTAAATCCACCATAAGTTATTGCAGCAGCAGGTTCAGCAAATATACCAGTTTTTCGTCCTAATTCAAAAATTGCTTCCTTTATTTTTGTATCACTAACTGTAATAAAATGACCTTCTGATGCTTTTACATACTTACAAGCTTTTATAACATCTCTTGGCATTCCAACAGCTATTGAATCAGCAATTGTTTCACCCTTAATATCAACCGGTATAAAAGGTTCTCCTTTTTCAAAAGTTTGTTTTACAGCATCTAAGCCTTCAGATTGAACCCCAATAATTTTAGGTATCTTATTAATCAATCCTAATTTTTTAAACTCATAAAATCCTTTATATAATGCACTAACAACCGTGCCATCTCCAACACTAACAAATAAATAATCAATATCTTTATAATCATTTTGTACAATTATTTCAAAAGCTCCAGTTTTTTTACCTTCAAGTAAATATGGATTAATTGCAGAATTCCTTAAATACCACCCTTTGTTAAGCCCAATCTCCATTGATAAATCAAATGCCTCATCATAATTACCATCTATTGCTAAAATAGTTGCTCCTGAAACTTCAAGCTGTAATCTTTTTCCAATAGGAATTGTATTTGGTACAAATATATAAGTGTTTAAATTAGTACTAGCATTTAACATTGCTAGAGACGTAGCAGCATTTCCAGTTGAAGCACAAAAAATAGTATCTTTTTTTTCTTCAATTGCTTTATTAATTGCAATAATACTTGCCCTATCTTTATATGAAGCACTAAAATTAGTTCCGTCATATTTAATAATCACATTATTAATACCTAGTAAACCATTAAACTCAATTAATGGAGTAGCTCCAATATATTTATCAAATTTAGTATGACTAGTAGTTGGCAAAAGCTTTTCAAATTGAAACATTCCCTTATCTTTTGAAAAATCTTCTTTTTTAATATCCAAATTTTCATAATCATAAATTACTTCTAAAGTTCCAAATCTCTCTCCACAACTTTTACAAAAATACAAATCAATTTTAGGCTCATATTCTTTTTTACAAGTAATACATCTTAATTTATATTTCATAAAAACACCCCACTTATTGCAGAAACAGGACATCTTGATTCACAAGTTCCACATTTAATACATTTATCTTTATCTAAAGTAAAAACACTATTATATTCCCATGCAAATACAGGGCATACATCTACGCATTTTAAACATTTAATACATTTATCCATATCAATAACTGGATACTTATTTACTTTTTCAACTCTATCTAATAATTTTGTTTTTTTTACATCTTCAATAGAAGTAAATTTATATTTAACTAAAACTTTAGGTAAATCTTTTAAGATTTTTTCATATAAACTCTTTCCATTTATTAAAGCACTTGAAAGCATCTGAACTGAATCAGCTCCAGCTAATAAAAACTCTAAAATGTCTTCAGCATTATTAACCCCACCGGTAGATATAATTGGAATATCTTTAAAATGATTTCTTAATGCTCTTACTCTTTGAAGTGCATATGGCTTGATTGCTGGACCTGATACCCAAACTTCACCACTATCAGTTCCTAACATAAGGCGTCTACTATTAAGATCAATCTTTATTCCCGGCCCAACAGAATTAATTGCAACAATTCCAGTTGCACCAGCATCTAAAACAGTTTGTGTAAATCCAATATAATCTGAAATATGTGGAGATAATTTCATAAATATTGGTTTATCTGTATTATTTCTTATAGCTCTAACAACATCACCTAAATCAGACTTAATATAATGCGTTGAAATTTCAAAAATATCTGCAAATTTATCGAGTTTAGGTATTAAATAATTAAAATCTTCAATATTATAACCTACTGAAACTATTAACGGTTTATTTTTTTCTTTAACTATAGCAGGTAAAATTTCATTAATCCATTTCTCTGGTGAATCTTCACTCCAAGTTTCAGAATTATAAACCATATTTTTTTCCGCATATATACAAGGTTTTTTAACAATTGCACCTTTAGATGAAATAGTTTTTGTAACTAACGCTCCTGTATCTATTTTATTAAAGAACAATATATTTTCCTCTGTCGAAGTTAAAGGACCACTAGCCGGCATTAAAGGTGATTTTAACTTGAAATTTAATAATCTTGTTTCAATATTCACATTAATCATCTCCAAATTTTTTAAATAATTTAGTTGATACTTTTAAAGATTCTTTATAAATCTCTTCTTGATTATGTACTTTATAATTAGACAATACTTCTTTCCCCTCAATAAATACTTTCTCTGGTCTTAAATTTTCAAAAATACCAAATAAAACATGAGAAAATATATTCGACTTATCCATTGGAGTTGGATTATTATAATCAATTAATAAAAAATCCGCTTTATAATTTTGCCTGATTTTTCCAATTTTAATATTTAATAATCTATTTACTAATTCATACGAATTATTAATAAATTCTATTATTTTTTCATTACTCACTCCTATTGGTGAGTTAATACTTTTTTTAATCATTAAATTTAAGTTATAAATTTCTTTAGCTACATTTGAACCAAGCCCATCAGTCCCAACTAAAATTTTTAACTCTTTTAATAAATTATAATTAAAAATACCAACATTATTATTAAGATTTGAAGAGGGATTAAGAGCAATAAAAACATCCCTTTCTTTTAATATTTCTGCCTCATCTTCATTAATGTGGACACAATGCGCTAATATAGAATTGTTATTAATTAATCCTACTTTATCAAATCTTTCTACAATTGATTTTGAATATCTATTATAACTATCTGTTTCATCCTCTTCACTTTCTGCAATATGAACATGGATTGGTAAATCAATAATATTTTTTTTAATTTTTAAAAGTGTTTCATCAGATAAACTCATTGATGCATGCATACCAAATATACCTGTAAAAAAGTCATCTTTACAATCTAAAAAAGTTAAATTCTCCTTTATACATTTAGAAATATTAAATCTATCAGAAGTTTCAAAAGCTAAAACTATTCTCATATTTAGTTTATCTACAATAGCTTTTTTTATAGTTTCTAATGAATTTTCAATTTCTCCACTTGCATGATGATCAATTAATGTAGTTACTCCATTTTTTAAACTTTCTGTTCCATAAATTAATCCTGAATAATAAATTTCATCTTTCTTTAATTCACTATCAAATTTCCACCATAACTGTGTTAAAATATCTTGAAAATTTTTCGGATGAAATTCAAGTGATAATCCTCTAAAAAGAGTTGAGTATATATGAGTATGTCCATTTACAAGTCCAGGTATAATAAGCTTTCCTTTTCCATCTATAGTTTGACCTTCAAATTTAAAATGCTCCATTTTACCGACTTCGATAATATTTTCCTTATAAATTATATATCCATTTTCAATATATCTATCAAAATCATATATATTAACATTTTTTATCGCTTTCATAAAATTCTCCTTATGAATTTTCCTTTTACATTTCCAATATATTCATAATTATCTACAATTAACTTTCCTCTTAAAATTGTTTTTTCAACTTTTCCTTTTAATTTTATTCCCTCATATGGACTATAATTCGAATTAGAATGACCACTATCAATCATATATTCTTTATTAGGATTAAAAATTACTAAATCAGCATCTGTATTAATCGAAATATCACCCTTATTAGGAGATAACCCAAATATTTTTGCAGGATTTTTTGTAAATTTATCAATAATTTTATCACCAAACAAATTATACATTAACGAAAATGAAAACTCTATAGAACCTAATCCTTTAGGCACTTTAGAAACCTCACTATATTTTCTTTTATCCTCTTTTGTAAAAGAACAATGGTCTGTTGACATAACATTAATCTTATCAATGTTTTCTCTTAATTTTAATTTTTCCTTCACACTTCTTAAAGGAGGCGCAAGCAAAAAAAGTTCTCCATTATTTTCATTATATTTTGTTTTATCTAAATAAAAATATTGTGGACAACTTTCAAAAAAAACATTCTGTTTTAAATTTTCACCAAATTTTTCATTAATCTTTTCAATGACACTTCCACAAGTAGTATGTACAAAATAAACTTTACCATTTTTTATTTCTGATATTGCAGTAATTTCCAACATCTGAAGATATTCTCCATCACAAGATCTTGAATCTTCATACTTTGAAATATCATTCACTTCAGTAATTAATTCGTTTTTTTCTGCATGAATTAAAACTAAAATTTCATCACTAATTAACTCAAATAATTTTTTAAAAGAAATTTTTCTATTTGACTCTTTATAAGTAGTAAATACTTTTATTGATGTAAGACCAATTGCTTTTGAATCTTTAATTAATTCATTAACATCACCTTTAAAATTACCAAGTGTTGTATGAAAAGAATAATCAATTAAACTTTCTTTTGCCAAATTCATTCGATTATCAAAACTCTCTTTTAACTCTAAATTATTATTTATTGGATCTAAAAAGTCAATAAAAGTAGTAACTCCCCCCAAGGCAGCAATAATGCTACCTTGACGAAAATCATCTCTAGAATTAAACTCTCCTAAATTCAAATCAAAATGAACATGAGCATCTATAAATCCTGGCATAATTAGTCTATCAAAACAATCAATAATTTTTTTTGATTCTAATATTTTTGAAGTTATTTTAACAATTTTATCATCATTAATATAAATATTCTTTTTTAAAAAAGAACCGTCTAAATATACTTTGCCATTTATTAAAGATAAATCATACATTTTATCAAATCCCCATTATTTCTTTTAAACTTTCCTTATGTTCCTCTTTATATTTAGTTACTAATTTATTAATTTTTTCTACCTCACTAGCTTTTTCTTCCCAATAATCTTGATATTTTTGTCTATCTAATTCATCATAAGTTTTACCTTGTTGCTCAACCCAAGTGTAATATTTTAAATTATGCCATCTTTTTCTATTATCTCTATCACCTTCAAAAAAGTATGATGGTTCCATAAACTTAAATATTCTTTCATATCGACTTATTGCCATTTCTCTTGTTAATTCTCCAAATTCATCAGTCATATCTTTCATAACTGAATGATATCTATCAATACCATCAGTAGCCACTATTAAAATATTTTCGTCTTCCTTTAAATCATAATGTTTAGCAGTCTTAATAGCTCCAATAATATTTGCAATTGTAGAAATTCCCATCTTCTCAGAAATAAAATCAACTAAATCACTATCAACAAATTCTTTTAAGTAATTCTTTCCAACTTCAGTTGTAAAAACTTGTAACATTTTTTTACAATCCATATCGTCAATTTGAACAACAGCATCATTATTCATAACATTATGAATCCAAGTTACATGCTTATCACCAATACCCTGTATATCATGACCACCATAACCATTTAAAGATAATGTTGGACATTGTATTGGTTCCCCAGCTACAATTTTTACATTAGGAAAAGACTTTTTAACTCTATCTCCTGCTGCTATTGTTCCTGCTGAACCTACTGTTAATACTACTGCAGCTATACCATTATTGCCTATGTTTTCTTCACTAACTAATTCAACCATTGTATTACCAGTAACATATTCATGAAATCTATAATTACCAAATGCTTCAAATTGATTTAATACTTTTACTACTTCAGGATTAGCATTTTTTAATTCTTTCGATTTATCATATATTTCTTTAACATTAGATTCACAACCAGGTGTCCTTATTACACTTCCACCATATGATTCAATTACTTCAAACCTTTCATTACTCATTAACTCTGGTAATATTACTAATGAATCATATTTCATTCTTGAACTAACCCAAGCTCCACCAATACCATAATTACCAGTTGATGGCCAAATTAATTGATTCTTATCAGCATCAACTTCTTTAGTAATAGCTTTTTCCATTAATACTGAATATGTTGGTCCTACCTTATGACTCCCAGAAGGAAAATCATTTGCATACATTACAACAATATTTGCTTTTATACCAGTTAATTCAGTTGGTAAAACAAAATAATAAATTTTATCATGTTCATCTCTCCAGTTAATATTGTATAAATTAATTGGATGAAGAGGATCTTCTTTTTTCATTTTAAAAGCTCTTTCTCTAATTTTTCTATCAACTTTCCAAGGGTGTAACATTTCTTCATAATTTGGTCCAATTACTGTAGCTCTACTCATACTATCCCCCTATAATGTCAATGCCATTACTGCCTTTGCAGTATGCAATCTATTTTCAGCTTCTGTATAAACTACAGATGCTTTACCATCAATAACACTATTTTCTACTTCATTACCTCTATCAGCAGGTAATGCATGCATATATATTACATCTTTATCAGCTAAACTCATCATTTTTTCAGTACATTTCCAATTTTTAAATTTAGTAATATCCACATTTTCTTCTTTTGATGACCATGANNCCCCAATTTTTTGGAATTACTACATCAGCATCTGTAAATGCCTCTTCCATATCATGAGTTATTTTAAAACTACCATTACTTTCTATAGCATTTAATTTAGCCTCTTCAATCACCCAATCTGGCATTTCAAATCCTTTTGGATAAGCTAAAGTTACATCCATAGAATATCTTGTAAATAATAAAGCTTGAGTTAAAGGTACACTTATTGGTTTTTTATGACTTTCAGCATAAGCCCAAATAATTGATACTTTAAGTTTTTTTGTTTCACCTTTTAATTCTTTTATAGTCATTAAATCTGTAATTCCTTGCATTGGATGATATAAATCACATTGCAAATTCATTATAGGTGTAGATGAATACTTTGCCATTTCATTAATATATTTATTACCAATACCCCAGTCACAATATCTACAAGCAAGTCCATGACCAAAACTAGATAAAATTGTTCCAGTATCTTTTGCAACTTCACCATGAGAAACTTGCATAGTTGATGTATCTAAAAAATTTGCATGTCCACCTAACTGAAAAACACCTGCCTCCATAGAATTTCTTGTTCTAGTTGATTGCTCAAAAAACATTAAAAAAATTGTTTTATAAGCTAAATAAGGAGTAGGAATATCCATAGCAAATTTTCTTTTTAAATCAAAAGAAACATCTAGTAATGTATCGATTTCTTCTTTTGACCAATCTCTAAGCGTAATAAAATCTTTTCCTTTTAATTTAGTCTTCATTCTTTTCTTCCTCCTTAACAAAATCTGGTATCAATGCATATACTTGCATAGCTTTATATAACTCATCTTTAAAAGTTTTTTCATTAGGAGCATGAGCTTCATCTTCATGACCTGGTCCAAATCCTATACAAGGAATACCATATCTTCCCATAATTGATACACCATTAGTTGAAAAAGTCCATTTATCTAGCTTAGTATTTTCATTAAATAAATATTTATACGATTTTACTACACCTTTACATATTTTATGACTTTCATCTACTGTCCAAGTTGGAAAATAACTATCAACATTAGGTTTATAACCAGTATATGATTCTCTAGTGTATTTATATAATTCAACTTTTGCATTAAATTTTTTCACACTTTCTAAATTTCTAATTTCTGCTAAAGCACTTTCTTCATTTTCACCTTGAGTTAATCTTCTATCTATTGATATATAACATTTATCTGCAACTGCACATCTAGATGGTGACGTATGAAATATCTCAGAAACAACTAATGTCCCTTTTCCTAAAAAACTATCATATTTTAATTTTTCATTTAATTTTTCAAGTTCTAATAAAATTGGAGCCATTTTATAAATTGCATTTTCTCCTCTTTCAGGAGCTGAACCATGAGCAGATATACCAGTAGTTGTAACTTTTATTTCCATTCTACCTCGATGCCCTCTATATACGTTGAGACTAGTAGGCTCTGTTATTACCACAAACTCTGGTTCAATTATTTTATTATCCAATATATATTTCCAACATAGTCCATCACAATCTTCTTCTTGAGCAGTGCCGGTAATCCATATTGTGTAATCTTTAGCTAAATCAAGATCTTTTATTATCTTACCAGCATAAACTATTGATGCAAAACCACCTTCTTGATCAGAAGTTCCTCTCCCTAAAATAATTTCATCATCTTCCATTCCTTCAAATGGATCGAAATTCCAATTTTCTAAATTACCCACATCAACAGTATCAATATGACCATCCATAGCAATTATTCTTTTGCCATTTCCAATACGACCCAAAATATTTCCAAATCCATCTATCATTATTTCATCGTAATTTAATTTTTCCATTTCTTCTTTAATTCTTAAAATAACTTCTTTTTCATTAGTACTAGTAGAAGGTATTCTAACCATATCTCTTAAAAACTTAAATAAATCTTCTTTATAAAAATCAGCTCTTTCTTTTATTCTCTCTCTTAATTCCACATTATTCTCCCATTCTAATAATTTTATAATCTCTTGAAGATAAACCATATTTCTCAATAAATTCATTTAACAAATCTGTTCGTACCGTAATGTACATTTCAACACCTGATTTTATAGCTTCAACAATTTCATTATAAAAAAGTTTACCTTCCATCTCTAATTGCCCTACTTCATCAATTACCAAAATTTTTTCTTTTTTAATACCATTTAAAATTATTTCTTTACCGTTTTGCTTACCTTCTTCTAAAATAATAAATTTATCAAGTTTCTGACCTTCTCTACTCATATCAGTAGTAATAAATTCAAATTTTTCTTCCGTTTCAATATCAACTAAATCATAACCAATAAACTTATCATCCTTATCATATTTTTTATATTCTAAAAAACCATTAAAAAACCTTGAATCTTTAACTAAATATCTCAAATAACTAGTTTTACCCGAATCTCTTTTCCCTGTAATTATTTTTATCATTCTATCACTCCTAAACTTTTAATATCTGTAATCCTATATTTTATTGTTTGAATTTGTGAAATAACAGCGATTGCTATTTCCGGTGGTGTTGCACCTCCAATATTTAAGCCAATTGGTGAGAATATCTTTTTAGGAAGTTTATTAATTTCATTTTTTAAATCTCCCAATAATTCATCAATTTTTTTATTAGAAGCAAGCATTCCTAAATATTTATATTCAATATTACTTTCGACTAATTTTTTTAAAATTTCATAATCTGCTCTATGCGAACCAGTTGCAATAATAATATAATCATTTTTACAAAATTTAATTCCTAAAATGCTATCATTGCTATTATGAAATATATAATCAAAACTAAATTCAGGATTAATTCTATCAATAACATGTAATTTATAATCTAATCCTTCCACTTTTTTACATATTTCTTTTCCAACATTACCTGAACCACCAAATATATAAAGATTATCTTTTGGTTCAAAATATTCAAAAAATATTTTTGCATCACCTCCACATATCATTTCAACATCAACACTTTTTTCAACTATCTTTCTACTTGATAAATTAAATGAAATCAATTCATTTTCCTCTGTTTTAAATAATTCCTTACATTTTTTAATTATTATTAATTCTAGATCTCCACCAGCAATTGTACCGTATCTATTAAAATTTTCATCCAATAATAATTTTCCGCCGGTTGCCAACGGTCCTTCACCAGTTTTTTCAACTACTGTAGCTAATACTACTTTCTCTCCATCATCTATTTTATCGTTTAATATTTTTACTATATTCATAATTATACCTATATAATAAATTGAATGCCTATAGCTAGAAATAAAGCTATAAATCCATAATTAGGATTTATTTTTATTTTATTTTTAATTGCGAATTTATTTATCATATATATAACACCAGTATTAATAATAGCATTAATAAATACAAAATTAATAAATCTAAAAGCTCCACCTTTTAAATAATAAATAACATTTGGATTTTTAAATTCTACTAATAACAATAAGATAAAACCTGCTCTCCACACAAAAGATGATGTAAATATTTTCAAAAGATTAATATTTGTTTCTTTATTAAGTAAAACATATACTAATAAACCTTGTGCTAATATCATTAAAATTGGATTCATAGCTTTAAAAATTGTTGGATTAATCATAAATAAATTTACTGATTTTATTAATGCAGCAATTAAGGAAACATAAATAATACTATTCTTATCATCATTTTCTTTTTCAGCTCTTTTCATAAAATATACACCTATTGGAAACATAATCATTCCTGATATAGGAAAAAATATCCAATGTAATATATAACCTAAAGTTGCTTCTAGAAATCCCCATAAGCTACCATACAAAATACTTGTTTTTAAACTTTTACTCATTTAAAGCCTCCTTTAAAAAATTATGCAATATCTTAATTGCAGTTTCTTCTCTATATCTTTTAGTCGATCTTTTATCAGTTTCTCCATATAATAAATCTTTATATTCATTTAAAACCACATAAATTAATCCTTCAGCTTGTGAAATTGACTTATTCACTATTTTTTCTTCAATATATCTATCTCTTATAGACTTATTATTAATTGCTCCAAATGACACTTTAAAATCTTTTACTTCATTATCTTTAATATCAATTACACTAGAAACCGATAATTTAGAAAGTGTATCTCCATGACGTGATCCGAGTTTTTTAAAAAAACTTATATCATATTCTTTTTTTGGAATAATAATTTGATACAATAACTCCCCTTTTCTTAAATCAGTTTCATACTTTCCTTTAATAAAATCAGATATTTTTCTCAATCTTTTATCATTTCTACTTCTTAATTCAATTTTTGCATCTAATAAAAACAAAACCGGTAATGTATCACCTACTTTAGCAGCATTTGCAACATTCCCACCAATAGTTGCCATATTTCTAATTTCTGGATTACCCATTGTAATTATAGCCATCTTTAAAATCTCAGGTATTTCTTTATGATTATAAACATCAAATAATGAACTACAAGCTTTTATATATATATATTCATCATCAGATTCAATTCCATTTAATTCCTCTAAATCATTAATAAACATAACAGGTCGTACAAATTTTCTGCTTGCTCCATGCCACTGCCTTTTTCTAATCATTAAATCAGTTCCACCAGCAAATAACCAATAATCTTCATTTATAAGTTCATTTAAACAATCTTTTAAATCTATAGGGATATAACTTTTGACTTCCATAAACCGCCTCCCTCTTTTACAGCAAGTTGTACAGCTTCTATAATAGCTTGATAACCAGTACATCTACAAATATGTCCTGATAAACCTTCTTTAATTTCTTCAACAGAAGGATTACCAATATTTCTTAATAAATTTTCTGTTGCTAAAATCATACCCGGTGTACAAAACCCACATTGAACAGCACCCGCCTCTAAAAATGCTTTCTCAATAACTTCAAACTCTTTCGTCTTTTTAAATCCTTCAATAGTCATTACTTTTTTATTAATAACATTTGCCATTGGAACCATACATGAATTTACTAAAATATCATTAATAAAAACTACACAAGCACCACATTCTCCTTCTGAACAACCTTCTTTAACACCTGTCAATCTAAAATCTTCTCTTAATACATCTAATAATCTTCTAACAGGATCGGTCTCTATTATCACATCTTCACCATTTAATTTAAATTTAATCTCTTTATGCATTTTCTTTTACCTCCAAAATGTATTCTGGTGTTACAGGAACTTTATAAAAATTTTTACCCACTGCATTTTCAATAGCACTTGCAATAGCAGGTGGAATTCCTACTAAAGTAAGTTCGCCAACACCTTTAGCACCAAATGGACCATCATCAAATTCATTAATAACAAGATCAAATTCCATTTTAGGAATATCTTTTATTGTAGGAACTGAATAAGCTTCAAAATTATTTTGTTCAATTATTCCATTTTTACTAGTCATATTTTCCATCATACCCATACCCATGCCCTGTATCATTCCGCCATGAATTTGCCCTTCCACAAGCTTAATATCTATTGGATACCCTATATCATAAACTCCATATAATTTTGTAACAGTTATATCATACGTTATTTTATCTACTTCAACTTCAGCGACTACTCCCGACCAAGAATAAGACATATATGCATTACCCTGAAATGTTTCTGCATCCCAAATTAAATAATCTGGTGCTTTAAAATTTTCTTCTATTATAAACTCTTCTTCATTAAATCTTTCCTTTACTTTAATTGCAGCTCTATAAAGAAGCCTTCCCACTATCATTGTAGTTCTTGAAGCTACCGTTGGCCCAGAATCTGGAACATACTTAGTATCAGGATTATTATAACTCACATCTTCAATATCAATATTTATTACAGATGCTACTATTTTAGATAAAGCAGTCTTTGCACCTTGTCCCATTTCAACATTTGCAATTAAAATATCAACTGTATTATCTTTATTTTTTCTTAATTTTATTTTTGCTTTAATATGTTCTGCTTCTCCATCACCAGTAAATCCGCCACCATGGGGAACAAAAGACACACCAATTCCATAATAACTATCATTAGAATCTTCTTTTTCCATTTTTTCTTTATAATTTGATAATTTTTCTAATTTATCTGCTATCTCTTTAAGTTTAATATCTTCAACATAAAGCCCATTAGTTACAGTTTTTTCTCCTTGATTAACAAAATGTGCTCTTTTAAAATCAAAAGGATCAATATTCAATTTTTTTGCAACTTGATTAAAATGTTGCTCAATAGCAAACATAGTTTGTGGTGCGCCAAAACCTCTAAATGCTCCTGTAAACACATTATTTGTTGCATATACAATTCCTTTGACATTTACATTTTCTACTTGATATGCGCCATTTAAAGTAAATAACGCCCTTTGTAAAACAACATCAGATAACCCTATATAAGGTCCAGCATCTAAAGCAACATCAATAACTAACCCAACAATTTTTTTGTTTTTAACATAACTTTTTATATATATTTTTGAAGGATGTCGTTTAGTTGTATACATAATATCTTCTCGTCTATCAAATACTAATCTTACCGGTTTTTTTATTTTTAAAGTTGCCGCTGCAATTTGACAAGCTAATAATGATGGATATTCTTCTTTACCACCAAAAGCTCCACCGGTATCAGTTTGAATGACTCTTGTAGTTGCTTCATCAAATCCTGTAGAATGCATTAAAGCATTTTTTACATAATATGGACATTGCATTGAACCATAAATTATAAGTTCTCCATCTTTATAATCTCCAACTACACCTTGTTTTTCCATATATAATTGTTCTTGATATGTTGTTTCATATATATCTTCAAATATCTCACAATCTATAAGACTTTTAACATCACCAGTTGAAAATTCATGACTTACAAATTCATTATTTTCCTTATCAATGATTTGTACATTATTGGCCTTTGCTTCTTCCATTGAATAAACAGATGGAAATTTTTCATATATTACTTTAGTATTATTTAAAATATTTATAATTACATCTTTATCTTTACCAACTATTAATGAAATAGGTTCTCCGATATAGTTAACTCTTTTTTTTGCAAACACTGGCATATCTACATCTATCATTTTCACTTCATTAATTAAAACATCATTCTCATCAATAATGTAATAACCATCAGGAATCGTTGGATATATTATTTCTTTAATTATACCTCTACTTATTTCACTTCTTAACGTCCTTGCGAAATATAAATCTTCAAAATATAAATCTTCTAAATACTTGTTTTCTCCACGTATTTTTTCTTTACCATCAGTCCTAATCTGTCTAGTATTAATTTTCATTTTTTAAACTCTCCAATACATTTTTATAATCCTCAAGTGTATCAATATCTATTAATACACCCTTATCACTTACATTTACATATTGAACCTCTTTACTTTTAACAAAATCCTTTAATGTTGAATATTTCAAATTTTCTGTAATTTCATTTAATAATTTACCATCGATCACTATTGGATGCCCTGCATGAAAGTTATAGCTCGGTACAATAACATCACCCTCTGACAATAACAATTTCTCTATTGTACTTTTTTTAATACTTGG
>LGOV01011240.1_pt1 | contig 14027 bp, 15 predicted proteins | sample 469881 | NCBI WGS metagenome assembly LGOV01 (sample SAMN03857199, study PRJNA290197) | marine sediment metagenome | biome: marine cold seep biome; feature: cold seep; material: marine sediment; isolation source: sample #5579, elevator 3A push core 41 containing 12 cm of sediment... ...
GCCATTAGGAATCATAAACAATACAACAACAATAAGCCAAAGTGTAATAGATGATGCTCCAAGTGCTGCGGGTGCTACGAAAGTATCAAGTACAATAATACCACTAACTAGGAATGAAATCAGACCAAATAAGGTCATTTTCTTATTCATATTATAAATTTCCTTTCTTTAGTTAACTTCTAAAAGAAGCTATTATTATTTAGGTTGTTGTTGAGTGATACAATGAATCATACCACCATATTGATATAGATCTCTAACATCAATTCCAACTACTTTACGCTCAGGATAAAGTTCCTGAATTATATCATTTGCTATCTTATCAGTAGAATCATTATAATTAGGAACTAACACTACTGTATTTCCAATATAATAATTTACATATGAGCCCTTATATCCTAATTTTTTTCCGCTTTCTAAAATAACATTATTTTTAGTTAATGGCAAATTAATATATTCATACCTTTTATTAAATGCATCTCTAGCATTCATTAAGATATCAATATCTTTATCAGAAACACCCCATTCAATTAAGTCTTCTTTATTTAGCGTGATAATAGTAGATTCATTATAATACTTAACAAATCCATCAATATGAAAATCTGTAATATCACTTCCCTCTACTCCATCTAACCAAATAAAATTTGTAACACTATAATATATTCTTAAATACTCCTCAATTTCTGATTGTGTTAAATCTGAATTCCTATTTTTATTCGTTACAGCACTTAAAGTAGATATCAAAGTTCCATTACCATCTATTTCTATTGCTCCACCTTCAAGTACAACGTCTTGAAGATCTAAAGTTTCAATACCTAATTCTTCACCGATAAGACTTCTAAGCAATCGATCTTTCTTATATGCAACTTTTTTTCCCCAACCATTAAATCCCCAATCTAAAATTGTAAGATTTCTATTATTATCATAAACAAAAATAGGCCCGTTATCTCTTGCCCACACATCATCTGTTTTAAAAATATAAAAATCTACTTTATCCATATCTATATCTTTTTCTATTAGCTGACTAACAATATAATCTTTTTCTCTTTCATCATATGCAACTATATGGACATTTTCACCTTCAGTTAATTCTTTTGTCATTCCAATCCAAATTGATTCTACTTCTTTTTTATATCCTTTCCCATACGTTTTATCATGTGGCCATTGTAGCCATGTGCCTTCATGCTCACTCATCTCGTCAGGCATTTTATATTTCCCAACATTTGTTTTCTCTTCGTCATATATTTCTTTACTTTCTCCACATCCAGTAAAAATCAATAACATAAATATAACTATAAGAGAAAATACTATTATTTTGTTCATTGAATAACCCCTCCTTTTAGATTAACTCCATTATATGGGTTAACACAGTGTGAAGGTCAATCTTTTTTTATCGACACGCTAATTTCAGTAATAAATTGATTTTGATTTACACCCATATACTCATCTACATAATATTTTTCAATATATGGTTCTATTAAGCTATAATCATTTAAATGAGCCCAATTATGCAATGCTGAATAAGCATAACTAATGGTATCATAACTTCCAATATGTATAGTATTTATGTAATATTTGCTCTCGAAAAATTTTACCTTGTAATCTTTAACTTCCATTTTATCTAATATCGGTTGACAAACTTCAACATCAAACAAATCAGAATTCCCTTCTTCAACCGAATGGAAAATTACAAAGTATCTACCATTTAAAATTGGCCTTATCTTATCTACTACATCCATAAGCTCATCTATTAATAATTCCAATTCATGTTCATTAACAACTCTTCTAATACATAATCCGTAAAACGATTCTTTTTTACCAATATATATGTCATAAGGATTTATCATATTCAATTCAAAATCAGAATTAATATAAGTTTTCATTTCTTCAATAACATCAAAATACTCAGATGTCTTTTCTTCCAACATCTCAATCTTATTTTTATAGGTACTCTTTAACTGGCTCAAATTCATCACTAAAATTTCTTTTATCTCTTCTACTGAAAAATCATATTTACGCAACAACTTTATCTTATTGCTACGTTCGACATCACTATCATTATAATATCTATAACCAGTTTCTTTATCTCTTCTAGGTTTTAATAACCCTTTTTCATCATAATACCTTAACATTCTTTTTGAAATTTTATTTATCATCGAAAATTCACCAATTTTATACACACTAAACCTCCTTTAGATAATCATAACCATTAAGCACAAACACACTAATATTATAACATTAAAAGTTACCTAATTTAACAATATCTCTTTCTCTATGGTTTAAAACTTCAAAATCTATACCTATTAAACATCTAACTTTAATCTAAATCAAATACAATCTCTATTAATTTTTGAGATAAATATCCTAACAAAATAACAACAATTGTCCATGCTAACACTTCTGATGTTTCAATATTAAGTCGCGCATTAGTTATTCGTGCACCAAGCCCAGTACTTGAACTTAGTACTTCTCCCATAATTATTAGTTTCCAACCAAGTCCAACTGCTATTATAATTCCTGATTTAATATATGATTTTAATGAAGGAAGTATAACTTCAAATAACATTTGATTTTTTGAAAATTTAAACATATTTCCCATTTCAATCAATTTAGAATCAATATTTTCAAAACCTTCAACAATACTAATTATAAATATAGGTACACTTGCAATAAACACTATAAATATACTCGCTTCACCATCTAATCCAAACCAGATCATTGCAAGGGCTAACCACGATATTGGCGGAGTTGCTTGTATAATATGAAATATTGGTTTGAACAAATTACGAATTCTAAGATTAAAACCTATTGCAAGCCCTAAAATCCCACCTATAATAATCGCTCCTAACAAACCAATAGATAATCTCTTTAGTGTAATTAAAATATCTATATATATTCTTTTATCTATTACAATAGCTATAAAAGATTTAAATGTTTCAATTGGTCCAGGAAAAAGTATCGGTGGATATACCAACGATACTCCTTCCCAAGCAATCAATATGACTATAAATGTCTTAACTATATCACTATTCTTCTTTGTAATAGTAGTCATCATCTGGAATTTCTCCCCCAATACTCTCTATATCGAAATTTAAAAGTGTTTCATAATATATTTCTAAATCGGTTTTAGCATCAAAAGCTTTTTTATACGTAAGTCCCAGAGTAGGCATAGATTTCTGTATTAATTCTTTATTTAATCCAAGATGTTTTTCAACTAATACTGCAGCCTCTTCTGGATTTTCCAAAGTCCATATCAATGCCTTTTCATATTCCTTCTCAAATAAAATCACTAATTCTTTATTCTCATTTATAAACTTATTGTTAGCAATTATCCCAGCATTTGGTATTTGATACTCATCACCTTTTATTTTCTTCCATTCTTCCATATAATCAAAAATCACTCTAACTTCTTCATTTCCAATCATACTAGCAGTAACAAACGGTTCAATATTCATAGCATATTCAATTTCTCCCGCTTGTACCATTTGTGCGATTTCTACTGGAGTTGAATACACAAACTCTATATCTGTTCCAACTTTCACATTATTTTCTTCTAATAAATATTGCGTAACTATATCAGGTGGAGCACTTTTAAATGGAACATGTAATTTTTTACCTTTCAATTCTTCCCATTCATTACACTCTGAATTAGTTGTCATTAAATACATAACACCCCAAGTATCAACATTTATCAATTTAATATCAACACCTTTATTATACAGTTTAGCTGAAACATTAACTGGAGTTGCTAAAAATCCATAATCTGAACTAGTTGCAATAGTCAACAATTCTTCAACTGTATTCCATATTTTAAAATCAATTTTTACATTTTCACCTAATGCATTCGTTTCAATCATTCTAAGTAACGGAAATGTAGGTGGAGCTTTAGGTCCACTTAACATAATAGTTACTTCTTTAGGTACTGTTTTTTCATTTTCAGTTTCTAAATTAACATCCTTACAGCCAAAAAATAGACTTAAAGATAATACACCAACTAACAATAATAAACTTCTTCGTTTCATATTTACCTCCACTTTATTTTAGTTTTAATTCTGCAATTTTAATATCACAATCATTATTTTAGTATGTTCTATTGTGTCTATGCTATGTAATGCATCTGACGGCACAACAATAGTTTCACCTTCATTTAATATATATTTTTTAGTTTCATCAATAATCACTTCAACTATGCCTTCATATACGTATATCATGGTATCACCCGGCATTGAATAAGCACTTACTCCCTCTCCTTTATCAAAACTAAACAAAGTCATACTAAAATCTTCTCTTTGTACAAGCGTTCTACTTTCAACTCCACCTTCTACATATCCCATTAAGTTTCTTAATCCAAATACTTTTTCAAAATCTATATTTTTAATATATTGTTCATTCATCCTACTTTCCTCCTATCTAATACTAAACCCCGTTGAAATAACTTTACAATACAATCAAAAAAAATAACTATAACAATTGCGACTATTGCCCATGCAAATACACCAGCAGTATTTAAATTTGCCCTTTCCATTTGAAAACACGTTCCTATAGATGCATATGGTTGACTTAAAACTTCAGCAGCTATTACAATTTTTACGTTAAGTCCTGAAGCAGTTGATATCGCCGCAAATAAATATGGTTTTATTGATGGAATATAGATGTTTTTAATAGTTTTTATTTTGCCAAATTCAAACATTACTGACATTTCAACTAAATTTTCATCTGTATTTATAATCCCTTGCACTACATTCTGGTATAGCAGAGGAAAAGCAATCAAAGCTCCAACTAACATAGGCGCCTTTTCGGATGAAAGCCAAATAATCGCTACTATAATAACTGCCATTGTTGGAACTGCCTTAAACGTAGTAACAATTGGTTTTAATAAATAATAAACCGGTTTATATAATCCAGAAAGTACTCCTAATATAACAGCCAAAATTAAAGTAATAGAAAAACCAACAATAATTCTTTTCATTGTATGAAATACAACTATTAAAAAATCAGGGTTTTTAATAATTTTAACCAACTCCAAAACTGTTTTTTCTGGAGATGGTATAATAATCGCTTTTCCAACTACCATTGAGATCACTTTCCATAATGCAATAGAAATTATAATTGATATTGTTAAATATACTTTCTCATTTTTAAAACTATTTTTTATAATAGAAATTATCATCTGGTAATTTCCCTCCAATTGTATCAGGTGAAAAATTTAACAACACTTCATAATAAGAAATCAATGCTTTTTCTGAATCTATAGCATTCTTATAAGATATATTACTGCGCTTTATTGCTTTTTTTACTAATTCTGCATTCAAACCAGTTTTGAATTCTTCGCTATACTCTCCAGCTAACGATGGATTTTCATTAACCCATTTAATACTTTCTTCATATTTAAGCAAAAATTCCTCCACCAATTCCGGATGATTTTCAATTAATTCATTTTTTATAAATATCCCAGCTTGCGGATAACTATCATTATTTCCAGAAACCTTTGTCCATTCTTCTTGTAAATCTAAAACAATTTTTGTATCACACTTTTTCATCATCACTTTTGATAACATCGGTTCAGGCATTATAGATAAAGTACTTTCACCTGAAATAAATAATTGTGCCAACTCTGATGCACCATTTACATAATTAAATTTAACATCTTTATCAGGTTCAAGTCCATTAGCCTTTAATAAATACCTAGTAACAATATCTGGAGTTAATCCTCTTCCTATTATATTAATCTCTTTTCCTTTAAGATCTTCCCAAGTTGTTATATCTTCGCTAGATATAATATATAAAACTCCCCACACTCCTGTAGCCGCATATTTATAATCAATACCTTTGTTATACATTTTTATAGCAAGATTTGATGGCACTAAAGCTATATCTATTTCGCCAGACATTATTTTTGAGGCCATTAAATCTGGAGATTTTACACATTCATATGCAACTTCAGTATTACTTCCTATCATCAAACTATCTTTAAACATTTTAATAATACTCAATGTCGGACTCCCAATAGGAGCTGCCACTTTTATAAATGTTTTATCATTTTCTATATTTTCAACTTCATCACTCATTATTGATTCATTATTAACGACATTAGCAATATTATTATTTGTACAACCAACTGCAGACATAAAAATCATTACCATTACCGCTCCCATAAAATATTTATTTAAATTCTTCTTCATAACTTATGCTCCCTTTTTAGCATTACTTGGTTCAACAAGTAAATTTATTATTTCATTTCGAATTTTTGTTAAATTATTACTATTCAATTTCCTTTCATTTTGATAGGTCTCAATTTCAAATATCTTTATAATCTTTGAAGGTCTTGATGATAATACAATAATTCTATCGCCTAAAATTAAAGCCTCATCAATTTCATGAGTTACAAAAATAATTGAATTGCTTGTTTTTTCCCAAACATTAATTAATTGTCTCATCAATTTTGCTCTTAATGAATAATCTAATGATTTAAATGGCTCATCCATTAATAATAACTCTGATTGATAATTAAAAGTCCTTGCAATCGAACAACGCTGCCTCATTCCACCACTTAATTCATTCGGATAAGAATTTTCAAACCCTTCTAATCCAATATCAGCAATTAGTTTATATATCTTCTTATCATCTGTTTTAGTTTCAACAATTTTAATGTTTTCATAAACTGTTTTCCATGGTAATAAACGATCTTCTTGAAAAACATATCCAATTCGATTAGCATAACTTTCAATTTCACCTTCGCTAGGGTCAATTAACCCAGCTATAATATTCAATAATGTTGATTTTCCACAACCTGAAGCACCCAAAATGCAAACAATTTCTTTTTTCTTTATTTTTAATGAAATATTTTCTAAAACTTTAACATTACCATATCTTTTATATATTTTTTCTGCAGACACAATCATAACTTCGCCTATTTACTATTACTATTTTGTGGTTTTACAACAATAAGCATCATTTTAAACTTCTCTATTGCATATAATGCATGAGGTATATTTGCAGGCATTACTGCTGTTTCCCCTTCTGATATGACTACTTCAATATCATCTCCAATATTAACTTTAACACTTCCTTCTGTTACATAAGCCATTGCATCTCCTGGCGCAGAATGAGTACTTAAACCTTCTCCTTTATCAAACGCAAATAAAGAAATACTTAAGTCTTTTCTTTGTACCAATGTTTTACTACTTACTCGTCCCTCTGAATAATCCACTAAATCTTTTAATATTAATACCTCTTCAAATAAAATGTTTTTTATAAATTTTTCATTCATTTTTTTCTCCTTTTTTTATATATAATAGATGAAATTATCAATTTTTTCATCATTACCACTATGTTTACTTTCATCAAAACTTAATTCAAGAATAGGACAATTTATTTTCTTTTCATCCTTTAAAAGTTTTAATATTGTTCCAGTATTTTCATACATAGAATTTAAATTTAATATCCCATTAATTCCATTTGAACATCTATATTGCTTTATCATTCTATATCTACCATTCCCACCACTATATAAATCTAAATTATGATTAGCCTCTTCTACCATTTCACTCAAATTTTTATCAAACGGACTAAATTTTCTTAATTCTTTAGAAACCAGATTAATTGTATCTTTCATCTCTTTTAAATTTCTTCCCACCAATTTATTTTTACTTTTCTTTTTTATAAAATAATCATACCAACTAAACCAAATCATTTCTGAAATAGGCGCATAAAACAATTTATTCTTATATTCTAATTTTTCAAGATGACAATTATTAATAAACGGATTAAATATAACACTTGCTTCTCCTAAAACATATAAATTCTTTTCATATCTTTTATCTACTAATTGTTTATTTATTTTACTTGCCATTTCAATTAAAACTTCTCTTGTTAATAATCCATTATTAATATAAGTTAATATCTCTTCTAAATTCTTTTTCCGATTAATAATATCTGAATTCATAATAAGATCTCCAGCAATTAATATAAGTCCCAATTCATTTCCATATTTTTCATCAGTTAACATATCTTCAATAAACGGTGATTCAATATTAATATTTTTATGTCCAGCTAATTTTATTTTTTGTTCAATTAACCTTCCAAACTGTCCAAACACTTCACTTCCTTCATTTGTTGGTATCCATATGTTTATATTTTTGTTTTTATCTATATTTTTTCCCACTTGTAAAAAAACATCTCCAAGTAAACTTATTAATGATACCGACTCTTTAGATATTGAATGTTTTTTACCAATTTCTATAGATTCCCTATTAGTCGGCAAAAGTTCTATCGCATTAATTCCTTTTCTTATTAATAACCCTTGTAGTAACTTACTATATGGATATAAATAAGGAATATATATTTCTTCTTCATTTGAAATAACTTTTACTGAATTTTTCTTATTTATTGATTTTAGTAAATCTGTATTTTCATTTTTTAAACTCTCTACAAAAGCTTCTAATCTTGTCATAACACCAACACTTGACGCATGTTCATCTACTTCAATATGAAGATAAGGCTTATCTCCCATCTCTTCTTTAAAATANNTCAACTTCTAAATGTAAATATGGTTTATCTCCCATTTCTTTTTTAAAATAATGGCTCAACATTGTATCTGGACCGCAACCATGATTAGTAAGATATATTGCATACAAATTTTTAGATTTTTTTACTATTCTTGCTCCAGATAAAATGTGTTGTCCAAAAGGCCAAAACATATTAGGATAATCTTCAGATATATCCAAACTGTGAGCTGGAAGATTAGAGAGGGTAAGCACTTTATATCCCATTTTTCTTAATTTCTCTGGAATCCCCATATTTAAACCTTTATCTGCTACACCATATGCTCTAGTTATTATCACAAAAACTTTTTCATCATCTTCTAATTTGGAAATAACATCTTTCCCCAACTCTTCAACATCATCTTCAAATTGTTTAAATCTTTTCATTCCTTTTGCTAAAGCTAACGTAGTTTGTAGTTTGCTTTTCTCAAGATCACTCCCTAATTTCATTAATGTATTCATCATATATTTTTTACCAAATTTAAACGATAAAGCAGGTGATAATAATTTAATGCCTCTTTCTTGAAGATCCATAACCTTTGATACAATCTGTGGAGCTTTTTGCATATATACACAAGCATAATCTTCTCTTGTTTTTGATATCGGATGTTTCATTGTATAAAGACTTGGTAAAAATATATAATCAACATTTCTTTTTAATAATGAAGCTACATGCCCATTTATTAATTTAATCGGGTAACAAGTTTCATCCAAAGAATATTCTTGACTCATCTCAACAATATTACTATCAGTTTCGTCTGATAATATTACATTAAATCCTAATTCTTTAAAGAAAACATTAAAGAGCGGAAATAACTTATGAAGAAATAACACACGCGGTATTCCTACCGTAAGCTTATCTTTTTCTATATTTCCTGTATATCCTTTTAAAAATAATGCATCTATTTCACTTTGCACATTTCTATACTTACTTGCAATAAGTTTATTTTCTTTTTCATTTTCATTTTCAACATTTTCATTAGCCAATAAAGCTACTCCAAAAGCCCCTGTCACACTAAAAAAAGGTGGAACTATTATTTCCTTACCTGTTACTGATCTAAACGCATTTACTACTGCTTGATTGTATGCTATACCGCCTTGTAAAAAAATCTTCTTACCTATTGGTTTTTTACCTACAACTCTATTAAGATAATTATTAACTATAGAATAGCTAAGCCCTGCAATAATATTTTCTTTACTTTCCCCATCCGCTATCGCTTTTGAGATATTTCCTTCTATAAATACTGTACATCTATTACCTAAATCTAAAGGATTATTTCCTTTTAAAGCAATATCTGCATATTCTTCTATAGGTATAGCTAATTTTTTTGATTGTTCTTCTATAAAAGAACCTGTACCAGCAGCACAAATTTTATTCATTTCAAAATCTACAACTCTACAATTTTTTACACTAATATACTTTGAATCTTGCCCACCAATTTCAAAAATTGTATCTACTTCTGCATCCATTTCAGTAGCACCTTTACTTTGAGCCGTTATTTCATTTACTACTACATCTGCTCCTAGTAAATTTCCAACTAAATTTCTACCTGAACCTGTTGTTCCAATACTTTTTATATTAAGTCTCCCTTTAAATTCAGCCTTAATGGATTTCATTGCATCATCCACTGCCTTTTTAGGATTTCCTTTTGTTCTAATATATCTATAAGCTATAATTTCTCTATCACCATTTATTAAAACAACATTTGTACTAGTTGAACCTATATCAATCCCAATATATCCATCAACTAAGACAGCATCTATATTTTTACAATTATGCTTCCCTGCACTATCATTCTCTCCATAATCTTTTAGAGGATTATATAAACTATAAGTAATCACTTTCGATTTACTGCCAATATTATCAATAACATTTTGTATATTCACTATATCTTTTTTATTTCTTACTAAAATTGCTACTCCCAAGGCTCCAATACTAGAACAATCACTTGGAATTATAAAATCCTCTTCTGAAAAATTAAAAATTTCTTTTATCGCTCTTACAACACCAACATTTTTAGCTACACCTCCAACAAACATTACTGGCTTTTGAATATTATTTCGCTGTACAACATTAGCCTTATAATTTCTAGCAAGAGCATATGACAACCCCAATAAAATATCTTCCGTTTTCTCTCCCGCTTGTTGATGATGAATCATATCAGTTTTAGAAAACACACTACATCTACCAGCAATTCTAATAACTTTTTTTGCATCCTTTATATAATCTGAATATTCATCCAACCGTATACCTAATCTAGATACTTGCTCTTCTAAAAAAGATCCAGTACCTGCAGAACAACTTGTATTACTAAAAAACTTAATCCCAACCCTTGATTTATTTGAAATCCCTGTTATTAATCTTGAACTTTGAGCACCAATTTCAATAATTGATTTAATTTCTTTATTAGTAAATATTGTCCCTTCTACTAATGCCGAAATATCATTAACTTGATACTCTTTTAGAAATTTTTCTTTTTGCCCAGTAATTCCAATATAACAATTTTCTATTTTAAATTGATTTTGAAGTTTTTCTAATAATTCTTTTAATAATTTATCTACATTTCCATGATGAAATATATTGCTATTATATACTTGTATCTTCTCATCACTGATTACTACACATTTCAAAGTAGAATAACCTATATCAATTCCTATACTAAACATAACTCCTCCGTTGAAAATGATAACCGTTATCACCCTTCCGACGTTATTATACTATACTGAATTTATATTTGTCAAATAAATTATTATAACTTATATGATATCAGCCTAAGTTTAACACTTAAAATATGAAACTAACTTTAAATATAATCTTGATAAAATATTGAAATCACTTATTTTTTCTAGGCAAGCGTCAAATATACCATACCTACTAAAATAGAAAAGATATTTAGAAAAGTATATTATTGAATTAAATTTAATTACATTATCAGCAAAAAGATGTAAAACAACAAACAAATACATATGCAGGATATAATAATATCCCTAATAGTTATTCATATATCTACTCTGATTCTCAGTAATTACAGAAATTGGACTTACACCGAATAATTTAACTAACCATGTTCCTATACAATAAAAAAAGACCATTTGGCCTTTTTTTATTGAACTATATCTTTGACTTGTCCATTTGTTAATTTAATTAAATCAATCTGTAACAGTTTTATTTGAGTTCCTAAATGACCTGCACTTAAAATCACTTCTTTTTTATTTTCTATGCTTTTATCGAAAAAAGTAATAAAACTATTTTTCATTGCTAGCGGAGAACACCCACCTTTAATATAACCAGTTTTAGACTGTAATTTCTCAACAGGTAATAATTGAATGCTTTTTTCATTAGTCAATTTAGAAACCTTTTTTAAACTAAGTTTTTCATCGGACGGAATAACACAAACATATATCTCATTACTTTTAGCTATTAAAACCAAAGTTTTAAATACCATCTCTGGCAATTCATTAATTTTATTTGCTACTGAGATACCATCATTTTTCCCATCATTCGTTAAATAAGTTATTACTTTATAATCTATATTATTTTGTTCTAAAAGCCTCATTGCATTTGTTTTTTTACTTTTAGACATAATATTACTCCTCTTAAAACATATAATTATTTACTATTTAGAATAATCAAAAAATCCTTTTTTAGTTTTTCTTCCTAATAAATTTCCCCTAACCATTTTTCTGAGTAATGGATGCGCTCTATATTTAGAGTCTCCAGTTTCTTCATATAAAACTTCCATAATCGCTAAATTCACATCATTACCAATTAAATCAGCTAACGCTAAAGGTCCAATTGGATGATTTGCTCCAAGTTTCATAGCATTATCAATATCAGTAGCGCTTGCAACACCTTCAGCTAAAATACCAACTGCTTCATTTATCATTGGTATTAAAATTCTATTAACTACAAAACCAGGTGCCTCTTCTACTATTACTGGTGTTTTACCTAATTTATTCGATAATTCCATTACTTTTTCTTTTGTTTCTTCTGATGTAGCTATCCCCTTTATTACTTCTACCAATTTCATTACTGGTACTGGATTAAAAAAATGCATTCCTACTACTTTATCAGGTCTATTAGTTGCTGCTGCTATTTCTGTTATTGATAAAGAAGACGTATTTGTTGCTAATATTGCATCCTCTTTACATATATTATCTAACTCTTGAAATATTATTTTCTTTATTTTCATATTTTCTACAGCAGCTTCTACTACTAAATCAACATCACTTAATAAATTAATATCTGTTCCAGCTGAAATATTTGATAAAATTTCTTCTTTTTTCTCTTCAGTAATTCTACCTTTTGTAACACTTCTATTAAGGTTCTTTTTAATAGTTTCTAAACCTTTTTCAATATACTCATCTTTTAAATCTCTCATTATTACTTCAAATCCAGATTGAGCAAATGCTTGAACTATTCCAGATCCCATTGTACCTGCGCCTAATACTCCTACTTTCATATTTTTTCTCCTATCTGTTTTCAAATTTTGCTTTTCGTCTTTCTAAAAATGCCGTCATACCTTCTTTTTGATCATTTGTCGCAAAAGATAAACCAAACAATGATGTTTCTATTTCATTTCCTGCTTCAAAATCTACCTCATAACCTCTATTTATTGCAACTTTAGAATATTTTACCGCTATTTGTCCATTAGAAGCTATTTTTGTAGCCATTTTCATTGCTTCTTCCATCAATGAATCACTCTCGACTACTTTATTTACTAAACCTATATTATATGCTTCTTCTGCTTTTATCATATTTCCAGTAAATATTAACTCTTTTGCCTTAGCCATTCCAACAATTCTTGATAATCTTTGCGTACCTGCAAACCCCGGTATAATTCCTAAACTAACTTCCGGTTGTCCAAATTTTGCATTAGAAGATGCTATCCTAATATCACAACACATTGACAATTCACAACCTCCACCTAGTGCAAAACCATTAATTGCAGCTATTACAGGCTTTTTCATCAATTCAATTTTCCTAAATACTTTTGAACCTAAACTACCAAATTCTCTACCTTGTTCAGCATTCATATCTTTCATTTCAGAAATATCCGCACCAGCAACAAAAGCTTTTCCAATACCAGTTATTATTAACACATATATCTCTTCATCTTTTTCTATATNNCAATTGCACTATTTAATTCATTTAATACTTCACTGTCTAATGCATTTAATACTTTTGGCTTATTAAAACTTAAAATTCCTATATGATCTTTTTTCTCAATTAATAAACATTTGAATTCCATTTTTATAATCCTTTCAAAATATTTTATACTATTATTTATTCCTCTGACTAGCTTTTGGCACTACACAAGTTCCAGTTGCACGACAAACCACTATAGGCTCTTCTAATACATCACATGCAGAATCAGAAATATCTGTTCTAGGAACGATTATCTTTCTAGCTTCAAACTTCATTTTTCTAGATGAATTACCAACTTTTGTAATTTCACCAACAGCTTCAATAAAATCACCAGCATA
>LGOV01006816.1_pt2 | contig 14003 bp, 14 predicted proteins | sample 469881 | NCBI WGS metagenome assembly LGOV01 (sample SAMN03857199, study PRJNA290197) | marine sediment metagenome | biome: marine cold seep biome; feature: cold seep; material: marine sediment; isolation source: sample #5579, elevator 3A push core 41 containing 12 cm of sediment... ...
TTTAGAGATAAGTTGATATTTGATTTATTTTATATCAATAATTATAGTTTAATGCTGGATATGAAAATATTGTTTTATACACTAAAAGTTATCTTTATTAAGAATTCATCTGAAGGTATAAAGGATGAAGAATCTTTTAAAGATGTCTTAAAGAGTTCTAATTACGATATTCTGAAAGAAAACGATGGAGTGATTTGGGTAAGGAAAGTATATTGAATGCCTATAATTATTAATAGTTGATGCCAAACACTATATAAATATATTTTTATACCGTTTGGATGACAAGATTCTTGTTTTAGAAAATTAATAATGATATCCTTTATTATATACAAAAAATTTCAGCTAAAAAACAATATGGTTATTGAATCATCAATTGTTTTTTTTGGATGTTACGGCGATTGTGATGGGGCGTTCATAGTATCATTATGAATTGATACATGTTCATTTTAGTATGGACATGTATTTTATAATTTAGAATTGTCGGAAATTTCAAATTTTGTTATGAATATTTATATAGAATCGGAGAGTTTGTTATGGTCGAAAACATAAAAAAGTGGACAGTTGTCATATATATAATAAACTTGTTTTTATTCATTTTAAATCCTTTGTTAGGATTGATCATGACTGTTGCTATTGGACTGGTTTATGGAGATTATTATTTGCTGATGGCAATAGGTTTGATTTTCTTAGAAGCAAATACAGGCAATGTTTTTGGTTTGTCATGTAGTTTTATTATATATATCATCTATATCATCAGACAAATTGTCTTGATGGCTGTTTTAGAAAAGAAGATTAATATTAAAATCATTATACCTATATTGATTTTAATATTCTTATTAATGATAGGCATGATAAATGCAATCAACAGCGATTATTACAACTATTCAAAAACAATAGAATTTTTTGAAAACAATATAATAAAATTAGTTGTTTTGTTTTTTTCAATCATGATGGTTTTAGATATCTCACACAGAACACCCAAGCAGCGCGAAGACCTGGTAATGCCGCTGATAATCTCGGTAATCATTGCAGGCGTAATTTCAGGAATATTTTATAAAATACAGGGAAATCAAGTTTCTGTTCGCATAATGATGGATATCCATAAACCCGGTAAATATGCAGTTTTGCTCTCGTTTAGCATTATGGCGATAGGTTATTATTTAAAATGCCATAAGACAGAGTTATATCATAAATTGATATTGATGAGTGCAGGTCTGTTTATTCTTTACATACTTTTAATCAGTGGTTCTAGAATTGGTTTGATTACATATTTTTTAGCAGTTTTATATAATGTTTTAATTTTAAATAAGAATAAAACTGCAAAAATAATATTACTTCTATCATTAATCATTGGAACTGTTATTGTGATGAACTTCGATTTGCCGATGTTTGTTTCCTTACATAAACGAGTGATAACTCCATTGCTTAATGGTGATTGGATGAGCCTATCTCCATCACGCGTTAAATTGTGGACATTTTTCCCTCGAATAGTATTTAATAATGTTTATAATTTTTTCTTCGGTTATGGTGCCTCAAATGCAATTGAGATAAGTTTGATAAGCAAATATGCCGGAATAGAGAAAGTTGCCCATAATATATTTTTAACGAATCTAATACAATTAGGGTTCTTCGGTTTGACGGTTTATAGTTATATTTTGTACCAAGCCCTGAAGGGTTTGAAAAGCAAAATTATAATAAATCAGGTTCTGTCTGCAGCGGGATTGATCGCAATAATCGGAGGTTTGATAGATCCGATAGTTTATAAAGAAGGCTTTTGGCTCGTCTTGAGTTTAGCAATAGGTTATAACTACGGCAAAGGAAAGACATATGAAAATCCCAAAGTATTACACTTGATTCCACATTTCGATATAGGCGGATCTGAAATTTTAGTGAATAATATGGCTAAACATATGAACCATATTCAAATTCATGTAGGAAGTGTGTTAAGAGGATCATTATATGAAGAAATGACGCAAGAATTGAAGAGTAATGGAATACGATATATGACACTTGATAAGCCGAAAAAAGAGAAACGTCTAGAAGGAATCATCAAGCTTTCTCGTTATATTGAAAAAGAAGAAATTGATTTTGTTCATACACATTGTGAAAGTCCGGATTTTTATGGGATTTCTGTGGCAGTTCTTACTAACCGAAGAGTATTCAGCACCATTCATAATACTGCCGGCTATAATAGAATCGTTCAGTGGGGTTACAGTCTTGTAGTAGACAAATTCATCGCAATTTCTAATTCTGTCAGAACATATATGATAGAGGAATTGAAAATTTCAGATAAAAAAATAGTTACCATTAACAATGGAATTGATGTGCAGCAGTATAAAGACACCAAAGTTGATATCGAGGGAAAAAGAAAAATGTTAGAAATTTCTTCTAAATATCTAATTTTGGCTGTAGGTAGAATTTGTGAACAAAAAAATCATTATTTGATGATCAAGGTAGCCGAAATATTAAAGCAACAATCAATAGACGCACAAATTTTGATTGTGGGCCGTTTTGATAAAGATGATGAATATTACCAAGGATTGATAAAATTCATTAAAGAGAAAGACCTGGAGGATATCGTTATATTTGCAGGGCAACGCGATGATATTGATGAAATTCTAAAAATATCAGATGTTTTTATTCTCCCGTCACTATTTGAAGGCATGTCGCTTGCGTTAATGGAAGCAATTGCTTCAAAAACACCTATAGTATGTACAGATACTGGAACAGCAAGCGAATTTATTATCGATGGAGTTTCAGGATTTTTCCACGATAGCGATGATGCCGTTCAGATGGCAGAAAAAATCAAAATGATTCTAGGCGATAATATACTTGCTGACAAGTTGGCAGATAATGCGTATTTAAAACTAAAAGATGCTTATGATATAAAGATTGCAGCTCGCCAATATGAAGATTTATATGGAGTTAATTATGACAATTAGAGAATTATTGATAGCTTTTAAAAAGAATATTATTCTTATTTTTACAATTATATTGATTATGATGGCAATTTTTTTGGCAGTTGAATCTTTCAATAAAAATTTAAATGATATTCCAGACTACTATACTTTAAAAATGAAATATTCTATTGAAATATACGATTCGATGGATAATATGATTGAAGCCATAGGAAGGACGAATATTAACAAATCCGAATTAGATTTGAGTATGTTTGAAAATAACAATTCAGATAATAATTTATTGAATTCTATCGAGATTTATTATAATGAACGTAATATGTATATTGAATTAACCAGTTCAAACCTTGATGAAGGTAGGGAAATGTGTTCATTAATTATGAATAGCATCATAAAAAGTGAGCATTATGGTAAATACATTGAAAGTTATCGCTTAGTGAACGAAGAGTATACTTTGAATTCAGCTGATCAATATAGAATAGTGTTTTATTTATTGTATGCTGCGACTTCCATTTGTGGAGCGTTGATGATTGTTATATTAAAGGAGAGTTATTTAAAAAGATGAAAAAATTTATTATTGCAATAATTCTCAATATTATTATATGGAATTTTATACTTGGTACATATAATGTGTTTCCAAAACTAAGCGATGATTCATCCTTTGGAGTGCATTATATTCCTAATGCGACAATAGTGAATAGAATCGAAGGATATGCTGTCAGTTATACGAATAACTATGGCTATCTCGATGATGATTTTATACAGGGAGAAGATAATGTTATTGTATTGGGAGATTCAATTACTGAAGCAAACCAAGTGAAAAAAGATGAAAAATATGTACAGTTATTAGAAATGAAATGGCGAGAAGATGGAAATGATATTAAAGTACATAACCTTGCCATTTCGGGTAAAAATGCTTCGGATTACATTTACTATGGTCCTAATTATTTGAAAGAATTTAATCCTGAGTATGTCATAATCGAATTGACAGTAAACGATATACTCGATGCTTTTCATTCTTATAGCACAAATGCACATATTGATGAACGGGGAGAGATTGTAGCAAATGAATCTTTTTCGACACTATATAAATATAAGAATGAATTGACATCGATGAATCCATTGTTTTTAAATACATATACAAAATTGAAAAGTTATTTAATAAAAAGATCCAGTCAATTAGGAGTAAGAGTAAACCTTCTTCAAAAGGATAAAGATAAAGTTGAATTTGTAGATGAATCAAAGGTAGATTTTGTGTTAAGTAAATTAAAAGAGATTTATGGAGAAAAACTAGTTGTTTTATATTTTCACAATATCAATTTAAGAGAGCAGATTTCAGGACAGATAGATGAAGATATTTATTTAGATTATAGTGAATATATTGGACAATATTGTAATGAGAATCAAATTTATTTTATTGATACAACAGATTCAATGACAACTCATTTTGTTGAGACAGGAAAATTGGTTAATGGTTTTATTAACCACCGAATAGGTGTTGGACATCTAAATTTAGAGGGACATCGTGTTGTTGCTCAAATGATTGATGAATATTTTAATAATTATATTGAGAACAGATGGACTCAATACAATTAAGAAAGGTATATTATGGTATTTTCAAGCGTAGAATTTATAATGTTTTTTTCGGTGCTATTATTAATATTATATTTAACAAAGGACGATATAAAAAAAAGAAAGATATTATTGCTTTCAAACATGCTTTTTTACGGGTATTGGGATTATAGATTTCTATTATTGCTTATGATTTCAATTGTTGTGGATTTTTATTGCGGAAAAAAAATATTTGAAGAGAGTCATGAGAGAAGACGCAAATATTATTTATTGGTAAGTATTTTTGTCAATTTGGGACTTCTCGGATTTTTCAAGTACTTCAATTTCTTCATTGATAATCTCAATATTGTTTTTGGCGGCAGTTTAAATAATTTGGATTTGATTTTGCCTATTGGAATCTCATTTTATACTTTTCAAACGATGAGTTATACAATTGATATCTATAATAAAAAAATCAAACCAGAAACAAGTTTCATGAATTTTGCAATATATGTCTCGTTTTTTCCACAACTGATCGCAGGACCGATTGTCAGAGCGAGACAGTTTTTACCGCAACTCAAGAATGATATTGAACTGAAAAAGGAAAATTTAGAAGAAGGAGTACAAATTTTCATATATGGATTAGTAAAAAAGCTGATTATTGCGGATAGGCTTGGATATTATGTGGATAGCGTACTAGAAAACTATACGTATTATGGATGGTGGACGATAGGATTAGCCATTATCAGTTTTTCGATTCAGTTGTATTGCGATTTTTCAGGATACTCGGATATGGCTATTGGATTAGGCAAAATGTTGGGATTTAAAATCCCTGTTAATTTCAGAGTGCCGATTACAGCGGTTAACATTGCTGATTTTTGGTCTAGATGGCATATCACATTATCACGATGGTTGCGAGATTATGTGTATATACCATTATGTAAAAAAACTAAACTTAAGATGAACCATTTAATGTTGTTGATTACAATTGTTTTATGCGGCTTATGGCATGGAGCAAGTTGGAATTACGTTTTATGGGGAACATATCTAGGAGTATGGCAAGTGATTCATATGATAGTAAGGAAAAGAACCAAGTTTAGGCTACCTGCTTTTTGGGCATGGTTTGGAACGTATATCCTACTTAATATTGCCGGTGCGATTTTTCGAATTACAGATTTGAATATGCTTATTGATGTTTTTAGAAGAATACTTACTTTAGAATCAGGATTAGCATGGATTTATCCACCTATTGTGCCTATATTGTTGGTATTTGGTATTGGGACTTGGATACGTAAAAAATATAATAATGAGTATCCGATTGTAAATTTAAATACATTTGGGGGAGCTTTTGCAATTGTTTTTGCGATATTTGCAATTTTCTTTTGGAGTTCAACAATGCTTAATCCATTTATATACTTTCAATTTTAGGAGGAGTTTATGACTCAATATCTTATAAGTCCTGGTGCTGCAAAGTCAGGTTCAACTTGGCTTTTTGGATTGCTTGGTCAACATTCACAATTAAATATGTCGAAGGTTAAAGAAACGAAGTTTTTTACTTATGAGAGTGAAATCAAAAAAGACAACTACTTGAAAATGTATTTTAGTGAAGACAAAGATGCAAAATATTATGTGGATTTTTCTCCAATTTATTTGATTGATACAAGTGTGCCTAAGAAGATCTATGAAACTTTAGGTGATGAAGTGAAGTTCGTTTTCATCTTTAGAAATCCGATAAATCGCCTTTACTCTCAATATAGTATGGATAAGAGATTTGGATTTGAAAAATTCGATTTATTGGATGCTGTATTTCGACCTGAGGACGAAAGGGTTGAATTATCGCTGAACAATTTCAAACACATCTATGGAAACAACTACATCGGGGAGAGTCTTTACGATGAAGCTTTAAAAAGATATTTAGAATACTTCAGTATGGAGCAAATGCATATTGTGATTTTTGAAGAACTGATAAAAAATCCGGCAAATGAACTGGAAAAGATTTTTGATTTTTTAAAAATTGAAAATCAAGTCGATTCAATTGATTTAGATATTAATAAAGGAAATTCAAAAGTTTATACGAAAAATCAAACTTTAATCAAATTATATGTAAAATATTTTAGCCGAATCAGTTTAGTGCGAAAGATAGTATCAAATGAGACGATAAGGAATTATTTGAGAAAACTGATTGGTTTAAAATATCAAAAGAATCCAGAAGTTTCGCCCGATGATCGTAAAAAACTTCAGGATTACTTTATAAATTCGATTGTTGAATTCGAAAGAATAACGGGAAAGGACATGACGATATGGAAGTAACTCAACCTATATTCATCATCGGCTCAGGTCGAAGCGGCAGCAGTATTCTACACCAAATGATGGTGAAGGATAGACAATTGAATTTCTTTACAAATACACTCAATAAGTGGCCTAAAAACCTAAGGTTGAACCAAATGGCGGTATGGCTTTATCAAAGTCCGATAAAGATAAAAAAAATCATACCTGATGAAAGTTATTTGTTTTGGGATACATATTATCGAGGTTTTAGTCAACCGATGCGTGATTTGGAAGATTCAGATGTTACAGATAAAGTGAAAAATAAAATTCGCAATATGCTCTATCAAATGAGCAATCAAAATAGAAAAAGAGTACTTATTAAAATAACGGGATATTCGCGTGTTGGATTTTTAAAAGAGATTTTTCCTGATGCAAAATTTATTCACATAATTAGAGATGGATGTTCAGTCGCGAATTCGTTTTTGAATGTTGAGTTTTGGAAAGGGTGGAATGGACCTGATAAATGGAATTTGGGTCCGTTGACTGCAGACGAAGATAAATTATTTAAAGATTACAATCAATCATTTGTCGCTCTTGCCGGTATCTATTGGAACAAATGCATCGATTCCTTTGACCAGGCTGTGGCAACTGATGATATAGACTACCTTGAGATAAGATACTCGGATTTATGCAATAATACTACTGAAGTAATGAGAGAGATTTTCGAGTATTCTAATCTTGAATGGACAGATGATTATGAGAAAAGCTTGAACAAATTTTCATTGAAAAATGAAAATGTCAAATGGAAGGACCATTTAACAAAAGAACAGATAATAATGCTTGAAAACATCTGCAAGAGTAATAATAAAAAGCATAAGTTGAGAGGGAATTATGAATAATAGAATTCAAAAACCAAATGTATTTATTATTGGTGCCGCAAAATCGGCCACAACTTCTATAGTTGGACATTTGAAATTTCATTCTGAAGTTTATATTCCGGAAAAAAAAGAACCTGGATATTATGCTACGTTTTTTTATAAGATGCCAAGAGAAGGAAAAGGTGATGAAAGGGCAGACAGTAGAGTTATAAAAACTTGGGATGATTATCTTGAGTTGTATTCTGCAGATCGAGAATATCAAGTGAGACTAGATGCGTCAACCGATAATTTATACCATCCTGAGACGGCTGAAATGATAAAAAGAGATTGCCAAGATGCAAAGATAATTATTTGTCTACGACATCCTGTTGAACGTGCGTATTCAGCATATAATTACATGGTGTTACGCGGAAGAGAAACACTGAGTTTTGAACAAGCGATTGAGCAGGACAATTATCGCCAAGAGTATGAGTATATTTGGCGATATATAAATGGAGGATTCTACTACAAAGCTGTAAAACACTACATCGACGTATTTGGAAAAGATAATGTAAAGATTGTTTTATTTGAAGAATTTACAAAAAATGTTCAAAATGAAATGAATGAAATATTTAAATTCGTTGGATTAGAGCCTATGATTATTAAAGCGGATGTAGTTTTTAATAAATCTGGGAAGATAAAATATCCTTTAATCTATTTTTGGGTAAACAAATTAATCAAAGGAAAAAGTCTTTTTAAAAAAATTTATCGAATAATTACTCCAGAACACAAGCGTCGAGTGATTATTGAAAAAGCCAATAGTTTCTTGGTGGGAAAGAAAGAGCCGATGAATGTAGATACAAGAAAGAAATTGTTGGATGAGTATAAAGAGGATATTGAGGAATTATCAAATTATTTAGATATAGATTTAAGCCACTGGTTAAGATAAGGGGAAAATATGAACAAGCCGAATTTATTGATTGTTGGAGCACAAAAATCAGGGACGACATCCTTGCACAATTACTTATCACAGCATCCAGATGTGTTTATGAGTGAAATGAAGGAGCTTGCTTATTTCAGTAGAGAAAACAGACCTTTTTTAGTTCCTAATAAAGAAGATGATATTGGATACCAATGGTATTTAAAGAGATCTCATATCGATTGTGATTATAAATATATTAAAGAGTTCAATAAATGTAAAAACGAGAAAATCATTGGAGAAAGTTCGGCAGAGTACTTGTATTATTCTAATGCTGCTGATAATATATATCGATTCAATCCAAATATGAAGATAATTATAGTATTAAGAAATCCGGTAAATAGAGCGTTTTCTGCTTATTCCGATCTCAAACTTAAATTATCTGATATTGGGAGTTTCAGTGAAGAATTAACACTGGAAAATAAAAGAATTCATGAATTATATCATTACAAATGGCATTTCAAAAATGTTGGAATGTATTATCATCAAGTTAAAACCTATTTAGAGTATTTTCCAGAAGAACAGATTAAAATTGTTCTCTTTGAAAATTTCATCTCCGATTCTTCGTTGGTTATGAAAGATATTTGCAATTTTTTAGATGTTGACAATTCGTTTTATGAAGAATATAAATTTGAAAAATATAATTTTTCGGGTACTCCTAAAAATAGAGCGCTTTTCAACTGGATAAATCAACGCCATCCAATAAAAGCTCTTTTCAAGAAATTCATACCTAGTTATATACGACGGAATATTAAAAGAACTGTTAATAACAATAATTTAAATAATGAAAAAATGAATGTTGAGATTTGTAATAAATTAAAGATTTTTTTTCAAAATGACATTGAACAGTTAGAAAATATGATAAATATCGATTTATCAAAGTGGAAAGGAGATTGTTGAGATGAAAATAACACCAATATTTATTTTGGGATCACCACGAAATGGAACAACGTGGCTTTCCAATATTGTAGGAGATTATAAATCGGTATCATCTGTCAGACATTTTTTGCATTGGGGAAATCATGAGAGTAATATTTATAAAAAGGTAAAATATTATGGTGATATTACTCAACTAAATAATTATATCAACTTTGTTGAATTATTTTCTATCAGCGATTTGTTTATATTGGCAAATGGAAATAAGGAAAAATTAAAAAATGCTCACTATTCTAATTTTTATGATGCTTATTTTGACTTGATGGATGATTTAGCTAAGAGTGAAAACAATAAATTTTGGATGACTAAACTCGATCCGCAATTTTTTAAAGATCCTAATGAATTTCAGCGATTTAAAAAGAGTTTGATGAAAAGATATCCAGATGTGAAGTTTTTGTATGTNNTAAAAAGTGTGATTAATTCATTTGTCAATTTTGTTTCTTATAAAAAGGAATTGAAAAAGACCAAAATATTTTTGGTTGCTGCAAAACAGATTGCAACTAATATTACTTATAATGATTTTTTCTTAAGAATAATTAAAGAGTTTAATGGAGTTGAATTTCGTTACGAGGAATTATTAAATAATTATGATACAAACATCAACAGAATCGAGGAATATGTCGGGATTGAAGAATTTGGTTTAAGAGATAAGGATTACTTAAAAAATTCGAGTTTTCATAAAAAGAAAATTGTCAAAATATCTAAATCAACTATCTGGATATTAACCAAAGTCATTAATCCTATCTTGCGATTACTAAAACCTTTAACCAAAAAAATTGTGAAGATACAAAAGAAAAATCAAGCGGGAAAACCTGCCTTCTATAGAATTGTTAAGCATCAATATTACAAAAATGAATGGATAGAAGAAACTAAAAAAAAGAATCTTGATCGAATTGTATATTTGATTGATCAGTATGATAAAAAGGAGAAAGTAAACTAATATGAAAGTTGTTCATTATTTTAAATCAAATATAATGGCTGGAGCTGAACGTGTTGTTTATGATATTGTTAGTGCGCTGATTAAAAATCCAAATTATGAAGTGACTGTTGTATGTGGCGGGAATCGAGTTAAAGAGTATTTTGATGAACTTGGGGTCAAGACCTATGTTCATACTAACAGGAATATCATTACCATCAAAAGGATATTTGATGAAATAAAGCCTGATGTAATTCATGCCCACGATAACCAAGCATCGTATATTGCGTTATTAGCAGGATTTGGAACTCCAGTTGTTTCTCATATTCATAATTATTATAGATATTTCGAAACTAAAAACATCAACTATATAATCAATTTGGCGCTTAGAAATCGATTTGAATATAATATCTACTGCAGCGATACCTTAAAAAGAAAAATTGTCGATCAATCATCACGCTTCGACAATGATAAGGCGATTGTATTGAATAATCCGATAAATATTGAGCGTATCATTGAAGCAATGTATATTGAAGAAAAGCTGTTGAAATCCGAAGGCAAAAAAATAGTTGGATTTGTTGGTCGGTTGGTTCAGCAAAAAGGTTTAGTTCCATTTATCAATGCTATAGGGCAATATAAAAAAGAACTCAATAAAAATAACATTAAGATTATCATTGTAGGAGAAGGACCTGATGAAGAAAAACTTTTAAATGCAATCAACGATAATAAGCTTGAAGATGTCGTTCAAATGATGCCTTACGAAAAGAATCCGTATCCTTTAATAAAAAGTTTAGATCTTATGATTTTACCATCTCTTTGGGAAGGACTTCCAATAACGATTTTAGAGGCTGCGGTATTAAAAACACCAGTTTTGTCCATGGATGTTGGAGGTGTGTCACAGTTCATTAGTGATAATCAAACAGGTTATTTATGCGAAAAAAACAATTACAAAATGTTTGTTGAAAAAATGATAAATTTGCTCGAACAGTCACATGATGAAGTACTTGATAGAGCATATAATAGAATCAAGAATGATTATAGTATTGTAAAATATATGGAGAGTTTAGTAAAATACTATGAATTATCTCAATTAGGGTGATTATTAATATGAATAGTAATTTAAAAGAAGTTGCAATTAAATCTTCAATAGTATTTTCTGGAAATATATTCAGTAAAATTATTGGATTAATTTACGGTATACTCATCGGACGATTGTTGGGAGCTTCGATTTACGGACAATTTACATACGTGATTAGTTTCTTGTCGTTTTTAATAATGTTCTCTACTTTAGGACTTGATAACGGCATTATTTCCTTTGTTCAAAAGTTCGAGGCGCATAATGAAAGCGAAAAGAAGAAGGGGTATGTTTCATTTTCATTATTTGTCGCATTGATAGTAAGTACATTAATTGCTCTCGCAATATACTTTAATCTTGATTTTACTCTCTCGCGATTAATTAATCGACCTAATTATGGAACAATTATTATTGTGCTTTTACCATCTATACCAATAATAACGATTAAAAAATTATTATTGAATTCATTACGTGCTGAAAAAAGAATTAAAGAATTAGTTTTGATTAAGAATATAGTATCACCGATTGCACGTTTATTCTTTTTAATTGTATTTGTTGTGATATTTAAACTATATAATATTTATGCTTTGATTATTGGGTATTATTTATATATTATTGTTGAATTCGTATTAATTATTTATCATATAAAAAAATTGAAGCTAATCGGGAAATTTAGATTTTCAAAAGAACATTTTCAAATTTTGAAATATTCTTTTCCGATGTTATTAGCTGGAATTGTTGGAATCGTTGTAGTCAATGTCGATCAATTCATGATTGGTTACCTTTTAGACAGTAAGCAAGTAGGAATATATAGAGTAGCAGTACAATTTGGAACAGTGTCTACTTTAGGATTGATATCTATTAACGCGATTTTTGTTCCAATAATTTCTTACTTATATCATAGTGATAAGTTAAACGAATTGAAAAATATTTATGCTATCAGCACTAAATGGATATACACGATAAATTTGTTGGTGTTTGGCGTTATTATTTTATTTGGTAAAGAAATTCTAATGCTTGTTGGAAATGAATTTGTTGTCGGGTATACAGCACTGATTCTTATTGCACTAGGTCAGACGGTCAATTCACTTGTTGGATCGGCCGGATTTATGAATGCAATGACAGGGCATCCTGAATATACACTATATGGCAACTTGATTGTAATGTTTGGAAATATCTTTCTTAATTTAATGTTGATACCTAAATGGGGTATTGTCGGTGCAGCAATCGCTTCTATGATCTCAGTCGCTGTATCTAATATATTTAAACTAGGTTTTTTATACAGTCATTTAAAAATGCATCCATTTAATAAATATTACTTTGGTGTCGTGGGAGCTTTTATAATTTCGTTAGTATCGACATATTTGATAACAAGTACGTTTCAGATGCATTATTTGATCAAATTATTTATCGGTTGTTTAATCTACGGTGTTATTTATGCAGGTATTATTTATAAAACGACCTTATGTGAAGAAGAGCATGTATTGATAAAAGATATTAAAAACAACAAAAAAATGAGTAAAAGAGGATAATGGATGAAGAAGTATATGAAAACGAAGTATATTTTAGAAAGAGCATTAGCGATAATTTTATTGATTATTCTTTTCCCATTTATGATTATTGTTGGAATTATAATAAAAATCGAATCAAAAGGTCCGGCAATTTTTGTTCAAGACAGATTAGGTTATAACGGTGAAACATTTAAATTTTATAAGTTCCGTTCTATGATTAAAGATAGTGAGAATACTGGTTCGGGTGTATATTCTTTTAAAGGAGATCCTCGAGTTACGCGATTTGGGAAAATACTTAGAGTTACAAACTTCGATGAATTACCGCAACTATGGAATATTATAAAAGGCGAGATGAGTTTTATCGGTCCAAGACCAGTTTTGGTTAATCATCCTTGGCCCTTAGTGGAGTATACTGATTTTCAAAGAATACGATTTACTGCAAGACCTGGAATAACAGGATTAGCTCAGATTAACGGTAGAAAAGAAGTTTTATGGAAAGAAAGAATAAAGTGGGATGTTGAATATATTCAAACGATGAGTTTTAAAATGGATATATATATATTGTATAAAACAATTGGAGTAGTTTTTCATAATAAAGGAAATATAAACATAAATAAAACTGATGAAAAGTAGAGGGAAAGTGTATTGAAAAAGATAATGTTTCAACCTCAAGACTTAAAAGAATTGATAATAAATTTATTGCTTGAATATAAAATCAGTCAATCGCATGCTGAAATTGTTTCTGATGTTTTAATCGAGGCTGAATTATGTGGTTTGAATTCCCACGGTATACAGACGCTTGTTGGTCACCTTAAGCGTTTAGAATCAGATGGATACAATTTAGAGCCAAAATTCAATATCGTGAAATCAAGTGAAGCTTTTTCAGTATTGGATGGTGATAATGCTTTGGGTTTTGTTTCAGCGTACCATAGTATGGAACTGGCAATTGAAGGGGCTAAGGAAAAAGGGATTTTCTCGGTTTTTTCGAGAAA